>PJTT01000179.1_pt1 | contig 98731 bp, 70 predicted proteins | sample 1512261 | NCBI WGS metagenome assembly PJTT01 (sample SAMN08177685, study PRJNA422409) | Soil metagenome, whole genome shotgun sequencing project. | isolation source: Soil (2) enriched on wood chips | place: USA: Madison | collected 2015-01-15 | reverse complement strand
GATTAGGTGCAGCGTTTACCGTTACATTTAAAGTATCCTTCGCAACAGCCCCGCTATTATCAGTTGCAGTTAACTCAAAACTATAAACACCTTGTGTTAATCCGTTGATTACTGTTTGTAATTGTGTAGGCGATACTATATTAAAATTAGTTGGACCACTAACCCTGCGCCATTGTACACTAGCAATTGAACCATCAGCATCAGTTGCTGTACCATTTAAGGTAACTGTATTTGTTGGTAAGGTTATATTTATATCGCTGCCAGCATTTGCAACTGGTGGTGTATTAGGTTGGGCCGTTGGGTTAAGTCGGGAAAAAATCCAGTTAACCATACTATCTACCCTATTAAAATTTCTTGTAGCGTTGCCTTGCGTTACACTAATTGCATAACCGGAGTTGTGTAAACCCAGACTATTTATCTTAATTGGAAAATTTGTCAGACTCGTATTATTGCTTACAGCAGCACCAGAATTGTTAGCCACATTAGCATGCCCATTATTAATAAAATAATTACCAGAAACCTCCCCGCCGGTTGTGTTAGGCCCTGCAAAAGTATACACAGGATAAGCCTCAATATCTTTAAAAATATTTCCGGTTGCAATAGGTATTAATGGTGGCACTACCTCAGGAGCTACTGTATTTTTCTTAAGGTAAGTTCCATGTTCTACCATACCTCTCCCACTTCTTACACTATCAACAATATTATGATAAACATTTGTACGGTTGTAACCAAATACGGCAATACCCGTACCTGTTCCATTAACCGTCATGTTATCATATATCTGAACGCCATTTATATTAGCACCAGATACAATACCAGCCTGCTGGCTACTCATATTTGCTAAACCATATCTGCGAACAATATTTTTATATATTTTACAATCATTAAGTGCATTTGATAACTGTATTCCATCCCAATCTGAGCTATCAACTACATTATTAAAAATTTCCACTCTGTCCATTCTAGGTGGCGGTCCAAATGCAGTAGAATTGCCGGCTTCAGTACCAGACACACCAGTATGTCCTATATACAATCCTTCCCCGTTACTTCTGAAAATATAGTTATCAAATATTCTTATATTTCTTAAAACAAATTTATCATAGCGACCTTGAATAAACTCTTTAGAATTAAGTTTAATCATTAAACCTACACCCGTATGATTAGTATAAAGACCGGATATATCAACATTATGTACCCAGTTCATAACTAATCCTACATTTTTTACTTGTGAGGGAGTTTTATCACTATTATCAACAATCCAACCATAAGGATGTCCCTTGCTTTTCAATAATGTACCATCTAGTTTAACATAAGAAACTACAGCAGTATCTTTAACACCAACACGAAAATATGCAAGGTTATTTAATACAACTGGTTCGTCTTTAGGCGCAATTACAATAGGACAACCTGGGCCGCCACTAATATCACCTATTTCAATTCCTCGTGAATATACTCCTCCCGGAATGTATATGGTATCACCGCCCATTACATTTGGCAATACATTATCTCTGGTTATATAGGGGCGAAACAACTCAATGTTACTTGTTTTTGCAAGTGTAAATGCCTGTGGCTGTCCCGTGCGACAAGGACGAATCCCCTTCTTCATAAAATCACGAACATACACAACCACTACATCTTTTGCAGAATTATTCACGGTTAACTCAAATTGATGGGTTCCTTCCTGTAAATTGGTAACAGTAGTAATTGCAGACGAAGCAGATGTAAAATTTGAGTTTCCGGGACCACTAAGTTTTCTCCATAAGTAACTTGTGGCACCTTGCGAAGCAGATCCATTCAAAACAACATTGTTTGCCCCAACTTGATTTAGATAAACCAAAGTATCGTTACCCGCATTTGCGGAACTTACAGGCGATGGAGGCGGATTGCCCGGAATACTGATTGGCGGAGTAATTAGAGGGTTAACAGTTATAGTAACACTGTCCTTACCTACGCCTCCCCGATTATCAGTTACCGTTAATTCAAAAACATATTGTCCTTGAACCAACCCAACTACAGTGGTTAATGCAAGGTTGCCAGCGCTAATAGTAAATGCTGTCGGTCCAGATACTTTACGCCAACTGTAAGAAACAATAGAACCGTCGGCATCTGTTCCTGAGCCATTAAGCGTTATCAGGCTTATTGGAAGAGTAATAGATTGATCTGCGCCAGCATTTGCCACCGGAAGCTGGTTTGCCTGCTCGGTAGGCGAACCTTTACTTTGCTTTAGCATCCATGTATAAATACTTTCTCCATTTTCTGTCCATGCAGGATTATACCAAGTATTCCAGCAGCAATGCCCACCATTATAAACGGTGTATTTTGCCGATCCGGCAACTGCTGCGTTCATTGTATTTCTAATCAAATCCATCTTGCGGTAATCCTGTGTACCTTCAAAACCCCACCATTTGCCACCTGTGCTTGCAAACCAACTCATATTTGGTATTGAGGTTGGCGGAGGCGCAGACATGGCCACAATAGCCGCAATTCGATTAGCGTACGTTTGATTAGATGATACATAATTATCCCAAGACCAACCACCCATAGAAAGGCCTGTTAAATAAAGACGATCGGGATTAACACGCCATCTGCTTACAATTGCATTTATTTTATTGTTTAATACAGCCGCAGAAGGCCATGCCCCGGTGGGCTGTATGGAAATAACAATAGGTTTTTCTAATTTACCATTAACAGTAAACTGCATATTATGCCCATCAGCCACAAATTTAGAAGGACCATAGGCCAACATGGCAGCAGCATTAGTACCTACTTCACCAATACCAGCAATAAAAACAATTGTAGGATAAGTTGATGAATTATTGTTATAATCATCAGGTAAATGAACATAAGCGTTCCAACCATCAATGGTTGTTAGCGTTTGTTGTGCGTTTAACTTCAGAGCCCCCAAAGTAAACAATGTAGTAAGGACTATGCAAGTAAGTCCTTTGCTCAATAAGGTCTTCATAGGTTTTCTAGTATTGGATTATCACTCAAAATAAATAACTACTTATAAATTATGCAAATGAAAAGGTGGTTTTTCGTGCAATTCCGACGTAAGTTTTCATACATGCTATGCAAAGTTGCTTATGGTTTAATTCAACTTGGCGAACAAATACTTATTTACGTCAAATACGGTGCGAAAATAAGGCCTGCACTGTACTTAACAATTTACTGTTAATAAAATATAACAAGCTTATGTTAATTAAAGTGCTCATTTTTTATAAAAAATTGAGTAGTATCAAGGACAAAATTAATGTCAACATCAATCGAAGTCAAGTACACAAAGGTGCGTAATCAAAAAAAGTATTTTTAGGTAGTAAAATATTTATGTTAATATAACTGTAAAATGGACACTAATTATTACTTGACCGTTTTTTAATAACTGATAAGCAAAGAGTTAAATTAATATTAGAACTAAAAGAGCAGGTATTTGTGTATTATTGTGTTTTTACAACACAATAGAAAATTTAAAATTTAAATTAAGATTTATATACGCAAAAGCCGTGCCACGCAACGGTTTTGTTATAAACAGATGTGGATAAAAAAACTAAAATCAATAATTATAAACTAGATTATACTGCATTTTTAGGTTTTAAATTATTGAGCCAATGCTTATCACTACATTGAAATAAAGTACCCATTTTAATTGGTTTTTATTATTTACCAAACATTAGTAACACTGCTCATCGTCCCTTGTCGCACTCTTGTGCTGCAACTAAAGTTCAATCAAGGCAGGGACGTTGGTAACCCAAAAAATAACCCTTTTATAATATAGTTGTTATAATGGTTGTATTAAGTATAATAACGCAAGTAATACTGCTTACAATTAAAAAAAGGTAGCATAATTGCTACCTAAGTATTAACTTGATGAAATCATGCAATAGCTTTAGTTATTTGATGTCATACGTTGTAAGGCATCTTCCAGCTTCATACCCAGTAAACTTTCCAACTCTAATTTTGAGGTGTTTAGACTTTTAAGTAAATCAATTTTTTTAATTAGTGCATCATTATATCTTTTAGATGCTTGTGTATAAACATCAAGACCAACTTCATTTTTTGAAAACCTTGTTTCAATTACAGATAGTAACACTTTTTCGTCCTGTGTTACAGACTCATGCAATGCGACAAAATATTTTTGACTTAAATAATTCTGGTATTCGATTTTAATTGCTTTTTTTAATAACTCCAATTGTCCTTTTAAATTGTAAACTTCTTGTTCGTGTTTAGCTTTTGCTATTTTGGTTTCGTTTGCTTTTGTAAAAAATGTTCCAAGCGGTAAGGTTACACCAAAATTATAGCGTGGAAAAAATATGTTTTGGTTTGCAGCACCAGCACCGCCACCACTACCGGACGACTTTAGGTTTGCTTCGTTAAGGTTGCCGGTAACTGATATATTATTAAGCCAGGCTGCCTTGGTTTTTCTAACTTCAAAATCCATTTCTCTTACTTTAGACTTACTCATCATTATTTGGTAGTTATTTACGGCAAAGTCGGCAAGCTTATCAGATACGGTATCACGAAGTAAAAAACTTGGATTACTGATAGAATCGACAATTGATTGAGCTTTTAGTACAACAGTAAATACTAATGCTAAAAAGAAAAAAATAGGTTTCATGATTTTAGTTTTCGGATTGAAGGTATTTTGATTTAACGATTAATGCAAGACATGAGTAAAATAAAAAGCATCCGGGAATTTGCCCAATAGCCACTTGGCCATATTGGCCAATTATAAAAGCGAAACAACAACCTACAGAGGCTAGTACCAATACTTTGATTTTTTTATCATTAGACAGGTAAAAGGCTCTTACGCCAGCTAACAAACTAAATAAATACACTAAACATTGGAATAGCAAACCTACCCACCCTGTTTCTACAGCAGTTTTTACAAACCCACTATCGGGTGGAAACCCTGCCAAAAAATGATTGGGGTTAAATTGAAGCCCTTGTAAACCGCTGGTAGCCACCCCGCCACCAATTGGATGTGTGTAAATATATGGCTGAATATAGGCCCGGTTTACATCACGAACTTCAAGGGAAGCATCTTCACTTGGCTCAAAAATGGTTCTGATACGGTTGATGGTGGGGTTGCCATAAATGGGGCCAAATACTATAAAGGCTAGACCTAATATAAAGGCACTGGCCATAATAAGTGTACGCTTACTGGTTATTGTCATTAACACAAACAACCCTACACCGGCAATAATAATTAAGTAGGCTGTACGAGTGCCTGAAAAAGCAACACCAAGCAACACAAAAATGGCTGAAGTTAGAAGGAATATCTTTGATTTTAATTTTTCTGCATATACAAATAATACAATTGTAAAAACAAATGTACCGGCTGATGTTAAACCAAATGCCCCAGGATCGGAAAATGTAGAAAACCGACGAGCTACACCGGTAACTAATATATAAAGACCCTTTCGGCCAGGTGTATTCATTATCCACGCTTCTTCGAAAGGGAAAAAACCAAACATTTGTTGGTAACATGCATATAAACCTGATACTAGTGATAAGGCTATCCACAAATTGAAATACTTTATAGTAGCATTATAATCTTTAAACACATTAATAGCGATGATAAAAATCATTAGGAACTGTAAAAACTTACGAAAAACTAAAAACCATCCATCCAATGAATGCATCCAGGGATTAAAAGCTTGAAGAACTAAAAACAATGTGTAAAGTATATAAACAGTTGTTATAGCACTCTGTGACTGATGGAAAAACGGTTCTTTTATTCGTACTTTATGTAACAATAATCCGGCAAAACACAGGTATATAAGCACATCAATTAAAAAAGCACTGGGCATACTTTGGCCCATATATCGCCCAACAAAAAATATAAAAAAACCCAAGAAAGTAGCTATGTAGTAAGCAAACACAAAATTATTAATGGCAATTATACCTACACCCAATGCAACAATACCGCCTATTACCATAACGCCATTTTCGGCACCCAACAAAACGGTAGCAACACTTGCCACTAATACCGCTGTAAGCAAAGTAAAATATAATAATACATTACCTGCCTTAAGATTATATTTATTTGCTATTGACATTTTTAAAAAAATAAAACTTTTACGAATATAAATGTCATAATCAAAATCAAAAACACTGATACGATGATGTACTGAATTTGATTATCGCTAAACTTATTTTTTTCATTTTCCATGAATAACTAAGTTTTTGTAGTGGTTGTAAATTGATTTTACACTGTTTTCCCAGGTATGTGATAATGCGAATTTTTGTCTTTCTAGGCTAAGATTTTTATCATCTTTAATATTTAGGGCTTGTGTTATAGCAGTTTCGTACTCCTTTATGTTGTTACATAAAAGTACGTATTGCGAAAACGAAACCATAAAATCTGTATAAGTTGCCACAACGGGTTTACCTAAAGCTAGATATTCGTCAATTTTACGCGGATAGTTACCCATTGTAGTTTGGTTTACTAATTGAGGGTTAATACAAACATCAAAGTGGCTTACATATGATGCCAGTTCAATTTCTGCCTTTTTGCCCAAAAAGTAAACATTGGCCATTTTATGTAATTTACTTTTGCTAAACTCTTCATCTTCCGGACCAACAAACACAAAACTCCACTGGTTATTTTTTAAAGCCAACTCCTCCAATAATGCAATGTTTAACCTTATACTTACAAGTGTACCTACATAGCCAATAACGGGTTTAGCAATAGGCTTCAAATCATCAGGAACATCATATTGCCTTTCCGAATTAAAATAGGTAAAATCACAACCCTGTCCTATATCATAACTATTTTTATTAAATGCCTTGGCGTAATTAGCCAGATAAGATGAATTAGAAACTACCAAATCAGCTTTTTGAATGATATCTCTTTCACTAGCCTGACCATGCTTCCTAAAATAAGGTTGTTGCAAAAGATAATCTCGAACATAATAAATAAAAAAAGAAGGCTGCAAGTATTCTTTCAAATATTGGCCACGGAAAAAATCGTTATCTACGAATAATACAGCATTTGTAAAACCTAACTTTTGACTGGCAGCTTTTATATTATATGCCAACTTTTTATTATTACGTTTATTAAATACTTTAAAAAGCTTTGGCGGCATCCAGTTTATACTTTCTAACACAACTGTAGGATCTAAAACCCAGATATTATTTTCAACTTGTGTCAAATCTTCTATCTCGCCTTTTACACTTTTTATGCGCCTGGCTGTTTTAGGCTCCTTTGCATTTTTTATTTTGCTAAGTCTATCCAATGCACGATTTACGTATAATACACGGTTATTAACTGCAAACTGTTTGGCAATATTTATACAATTACTACCAATATCAATATCCCATGACTGTAAACCCATTACTATTATATCACAATTATTCATCGTGCAAACTTTTTATTGTATAAATTTTTAGCAAGTTTAAAAAATTCAGGATATAGCTGCAAAACATACTTAAAAACAGATATTGTACTCACTTTTAAAAATTTATGTAGTATGTATTGACTTACCATAAATAATAAAAAATAAGATATTAATAGGCCAACTGCAGCCCCAATTGCACCAAGCCAGTGTATGCAGTAATAAGTGGATGTAATACTAATACCAGAAAAAAAGAACATAAGCCAAAAGTTGACATGCGGCTTACCTTTTACATCCATAATATTTCCAAACTGCTTTATAAAAGGCAGAAACAAACAATAAGTAAGCATTACACGAACAATAGAAACTGCACCTGCATAATCTTTGCCACCTAAAATTAAAACAGCAACATCGGCAAATAATATTCCTACTATTACAAACGGTATTAAAAAACAAAGTGTAGCTGCTACTGTTTTTTCATAAATGCGTTTCACATCATCATTATTACCAGATTTTACAATTTCCGCTGCCCGAGGAAACATAATATCACCAAATACCTGAGAAGGAATATCGCCGAAATTTAAAATACGAGCACCAATGTTATAAGAGGTAGATACACCTGCAGAAATAGTTCTGGCAGTCATAAATGCATCTGAATTGACAAAAACCAGTGAAAAGAAATTATTGCCAAATACATATTTACCAAAAGAAAAATATTCTTTAAAAATTTTCTTGTCCCATTTATATACCACCTTATTATACTTTACCCAAAAATAAGCGGCAGCTAAACAACCAGGTATTATACTTAAACAATATAAAAACGATAGAAATTTTACACTTACTTCATACCCCGACAAAAAACAAATTACTATTGCTAGTGCAAAAGAACCATTGCGCAGAAAATACATCCAAAAAACTGCTTTAAAGTTTCCCTGACTATAAAAAAATATTTCGCTTTGCGAGAAAAAAATCAATAATAATAAGGTTGCTGCATAAATAGTTAATATAGACGATAATCCTGCCGCTTCGCTAAACCAACCCTCCACATAAATACCTAAAAAGAAAAAAAATGAACTAAGTAATACAGAAAAACAGATATTTATGCACAAAGAAGCAAATTCCGTTGCGGGTATGTCTGTTGATGGTTTTGTTTTTTTAAAAACGATATAGCCGTTTCTTATTAAAGCAAACCTAGTTGTTTCTACCATTGACGATATAATAATAAACAAACCCCAAACACCAAACAACTGTTGCCCCAACATTCTTGCAAGCAACATAAAAGTTAAAACACCTAAAAGAATATTGGTAAACTTTTGAAGCAGTGAAAATTTACCTGTAGAAACCCAATATGCATACTTTTTTGCCAAAAGAAATATTATTTATTAAATGAGAATAAATATTTGATGTTGAGTTTTTTCAACAATAAATGAAACCATACAGGAATTACTATTCCCAATATCATGCTTGCTCCTATTAATAAATATTGATTATCAATATCAAAAAACTTAATAAACAATACTCTTACTAATGCAATAACAAATACATGAACTATGTAAATGTATAAGGAATACTTTCCAATCCAGGCTAAGAACTTTGCTACTTGCATGGCATACAAAATGCGGCTTACAAGATAATAAACAACACTAGCAATAAAAATGATTACCAAAAAAGGAAGGATATAAAAGCTTTTAGTAGGTTGGTAATTGCTTGTAATATTATTTAACCAAAACAATTGGCCCAAAACAAATAATGGAATAGTTAACCCCAAAACAATAAATAACGATTTCAATTTTAAGGATTCTAATTCTCTGATTCGATTATACATCATTACTCCAAAAACTAAAAATACATAGTTATACATTATATCAGATAGCAAACTATACTCATACACCAGTGGATGAAAATAATATAAAACAATAGCCAAAAGAAAATGCACTATGTTGTTTATACCAACCATACTTTGTACCAGTAAAAAAAGAATAGTTGTATTAAACAATGCCAATAAATACCATAAATGATCTAACTCACGTGGTTGATATAAAATATATTTATAGTCAGTCCAACTACGTTGTGAGTTAGTATAACTACTTAAAACAATTTGAAATGTAATAAGTATTACCGACCATAATAAATATGGGTATAACAAATTTGATACTTTGTTCTTTACAACCTTAACAATGGTACTTTTTTTAATAGTAGCGCCTAAAAAAACTCCGGAAAGAATAAAAAAAACAGGCATTCTAACATTCAATAAGAACTCCTGTATATAAAAAATATTATCGGAAATAACTACGTTTGACCTTTTAAGACCAATCATAGTATGCCTGAAAATAACCAATAAGATAGCCAATCCTCTTGCATAGTCAACCCATCCAAGTCTTGCTGACTCATGTATTTTTTTTTCTTTAATTTCCATTAGGGGCTTTACCTTGTAAATCTTTTTCTGCTAAAAAAACTATAATGTAAGATTTTCGTTGTCCACCTTGTTTAATACTGCTCCTAAAAACTTATCCTTTATAGTTGCAAAAAACTTAATTGATTCTTTATCGGCTTGCTTAAGTTCGCTGGTTGCTGAAAAAATGGCCAATACACCTTCTGCATATTGTACAAGTTCTTTAGTATCCGTATAACCATTTAATGGAGCACCTTCCATAAATATGAAATCATACTTATCTAAAAATGCAGGAAGAAATTTTAGTAAGTGATTTTTAGGTAATATTTCCGATGGGGTATAATCACCACCTTTACATCCAATAATATCAACATCCTCAACACCTGTTGGAGACACAATTTTTTCAACTTGCGAAAAATCAATATTTTCATCAGTTACTGAAAACTGCTCCAAAGTAGGTTGTGCATCATTGTAAGCTGTAAGGTCATTGTTACAAAAATTTGTATCAATAATTAGTACTTTCTTTTTACTTAAACTTAAACTAAAAGCTAAAGCTTGGGTTAAAGTTGTTTTACCTTGTTGCGGCTCAGTACTGGTAAGTAAAATAATTCTTTTACCACTACTTTCAATCTCATACCGCAATTTCCTTAACAACTCTCTGAAAGAATTTTTCCTATTTGACTCTTCTGACTCAATCTGTATAATTTGTTCTTTAAGCTTAGTAGCTTTTAAATTAATAAAATTAATAGCTCCAATTAATTTCAAATCTGTTTGACGTAAAAACTGCGAAGGGGTTAATATAGACTGATCTAAGTAAGCAATAAAAACAAAAAATACCGAGGCTAAAATTATACCACCAAAAAAACACAGCGCCATTATCATAAGCCTTTTAGACGGCTCAGGGTCTATCGCTGGTTGGCCATAAATAGTTTGCATAAAGTTTGCCACCCCCGAATCGCTCATATTGGATGCAATAACTTGTTTCTCTTTTGCATTAGTATATTCCAACGTTGCCACTTCTATCTCTTTATCAAACTGTTCAAGTTTTGACGAGGCTTTTGGCGTGGCTGAGGATATAAATGAACTAGCCTCTCCTAACTTAGACCTGTAAAATGAAATTTTAGATTGTGCCGCTCTTAACTTTCCTTCAATATCTATTTTGCTTTGCATTAAAGCAGACTGTTGCGATGCACTAAAATTATTATTAGTAGTTGCGTTTGTACCGGTTGGTGCAACCGCCTTCATTCTTATCTGAATATCATCCAAACGTTGCTTCATAGAAGCATCGCTGGCCCCACCTTTAATATACTCATCATACAAATCGTTGTACTGCTTGCGTAAGGTAAAATATTGTTGATTATCATTTACAGGTACAGTGGGGGTAGAAACATCCGTTTTTATATTTTGTAATTGCAAATTAATTTGCTCTAACTGATAACTCAGGTTGCTAACTACTGACAACTGATCTGCTAAACCAGCCTCGTTTATACTCATTTGGCTAAGTTTATTTGCACCAACCATGTTAGGGTCAAGAGTAGATACAACAGAGTCTTGCAAATACCTATCCTTAGCAGTAATCCGGCTGTCTAACTCAAACTTTCTGCGCTTTACCATAGAATCTAAAGCCACCATCGATTCTATAGATCGTTCACGTTTTGTATGATCGTAATAACGTTGAAACTCCTTAATTAAATTATTAACTACAAAAGCTGAAAGCTCAGGATTTCTTGAACTGAAGATAATATTAATATAATCGGTACGTTGAAAACGTGTAACGTACAAGTATTTTTTTATCGATTCAATATCGTACTTATAAAACTTAATTAAATCAATAATTGCTTTTTCGCTTTTTATGTTAGAGGCAAGTAATAATAAGGAGTCGTATTTATTAGCAAGTATTTTTTTTGTTTCCTGTATATTAATACCCTTTAACGCATCCTCCGCTTTTATGTCTTTTTCTTCTATTGCGGAAAATGCCGCTTTATTATCTAAATCATGCAGCATTATTTTATAGGACAAAAGACTAAGTACCTTGGGAGATGTAATGTTTTCCATTACATTATTAAACTTTACATCAATTTGTGTACTATTAAAAATATCTTCGGCCAGTTTAATTTGTTCACTTACTGTAAAGCCAGTGGACATTTGCGATTGTGACTTATACAGCTTCTTGCTGTTCATCGTTAATAAAAAGGCTATTACCAGGCCCAATAGTCCTGCTGCTGCAATAATCCATTTCTTACGATTTAAAATTCTAAAAACATACAAAAGTTCCATAATTACGGGATTAGTCTTCTTTTCGTTATTCAACCTACACGCAAAAAGCCCGGTAATTATTACCTGAGCTTTTCACACGTATTGATTTTAAAATGTTGGGGGGCTGTCAGCAGTATATCGCTTATCAGCTTTGGTCCACCGCCCGCCTTCAATCTTTATTAGCTTAACCAGCTAATAAAGGATTTTCGTCTAAGCGGTGCAGCCTTTCATCTTAAGTAATTCTTTTTATCAAAAACAATGTCATTAAGTTCAATATTGTTTATCTGTGTTACTACAGTTAAACGGAGCGTCGCAAGGGACGATCAATCAGGGAACTGCAGCTGGCAAAACAAATATTCATTACAAATACTTAATGACATTGTTTATTTAATTATTGTCTGGCCTTTAATATCTTAATTACTTTAGGCGCTAATTTATCGTTTTCTTTAGTAATTACCTGCACCATATATACACCTACCGGTAATGTTGCTGGTAAAACAATGCGCTGTACACTTGTTCCTTTTTGTAGGCCTGTAATATCTTTTACTACTACAGGTTTGCCTGTTACATCTAGTATTCTTATTGAAACCTTATCTTGGTTTTGAGCCAAGCTAAGTGAAACATTGATGTAATTTACAAAAGGATTAGGATAAATGCTTACTTCATTGTTGTTAAGTTTATCCTCAAGCGGATTAACCGTGTTAACTGCAACAGTTTTTGTATCGGTAGTTGCAAGTAGTTCTCCACCAGTGTTAGATTGTTCAACGATATAGTTATTCATAACACGACCATTGCTGCTACCACTGTTTCCTTCCTCAACTGCAGGAGAATTGTACCCTTGTATAACCATAGATCCTATATAACCATATTGTGAACCTGAGGGTACTGATACAGTAATAAGTATTTCTCCGTTTTCGTCAGGTTTAACATTGTCAATTTGTGTTGTTTGGTTAATGTTATTAGCTGCGTTTAATGTTGCACTGCTACCGTTAATAGTGTACAAGGTTGTACGGTTTCCAGCACCTTCACGGCTACCGAAGAAAATAAACGTGTAAGCGAGTGATTGATTTAAGCCTGTAACTTTTAATTTACCTACATCACTAACATCTAACCACCATGTAGAACGGATAACATTATCGGGATAAACGCCACTGTTATTACCCGTATTCATACCAAACGGATTTTCACCGCTAAAGTTATCTGTTACTTCAAAACTAATGCCTGATGGCGCATTTAAGTCATTAACCAAATTGCTATAAACACTACCCTCCTGAGGAACATTATTAGTATTATTCCATGGTGCCGGTGCTGGATTGTCGCGGTTAAAGTTAACCGATACGGTAAACAAGTGTGTAGAAGCTGCAGCTACATTGCTATACGAAGAGTAAGTAGTATTTCTTGCTGCACGTATTTTATAATAGTAAGTAGCTGAACTGGTGGCCAAGCCTTGATTAAGGTAACTTGTTACGTTTGCACCAACAGTGGCTAATAAAGAATAAGTTCCATTAGCTTCTGTTGAACGGTAAATCTGAAATCCTGTTTCATTGTTTGATTTATCCTGCCATTTTAATTCGATGGACGTTTTTGATTTACCAACAGCGGTTAAGTTTGAAGGTGTCAAAGGAACTCCATTGTCAACGTATGACTGTATAACCAAAGCGTTAAGGTATGAATAGGTAGAACCTGCGCCTTTTACTACGTTAAATTCTATTACACCATTTGCATCAGGCGATAACCCATTTATTTGTACAGTATTACTTGTATTACCTGCTGCGTTTAGTGTTACTGATTGAGCACCTACGCTGTAAACTGTATTACGATTATCAGAAGCAATACGACTACCAAAGAATACAAGATTATATTTATTAGCCGTGTTAAGGCCAGTTAATCGTACTGTTTTAGCATTGGTAGAAGCTTCGTAATAAGCAGTTTTCATTACATCGTCAGGGAAAACACCGCTATTATTACCGGTTACGGCACCTACATCATTAGCGCCACCCCATTGTTGTACTAAAGTTACAGCAACACTAGTTGTTACACCTGCATCATTTACAAGATTACCAATGCTGCGTCCTGCAATAGGCGTGTTGTTAAAGCTGTTCCAAGGAGCACCTACAGGATTTACTTGGTTAAAGTTTACATATATAGCGCTGATATCTTTATCAGTTACAGTAATAGTAAACTGTCTGTTAGAAGTAGCGGTACCATCGCTTGCTGTAACGGTTAAGTTATTAAATATGCCAGTTGTAGCACCAGGTGCAATTGTAATAGTACCTGTACCATTACCAGTACTAGCAAAAGTTGCAAAAGAAGGTAAACCTGTTGCGCTTAAGGTAATAACATCGCCGGGCTCATCTGTTGCTACAATGTTTATTACTGTTGTTTGCTCAGTTTTAATATTAACATCGGCAATTGCATTTAACACCGGTGCAGTGTTTGGTGTAGAAACTGTTACTGTATCACTATTAGCAGATGTACCAGTTCCATTACTAGCAGTTACATAGTAATAGTAGTTTTTATTACCGCTTAAACCTGTATGAGAATAGGCAGATGTATTAGCAGCTAATGCACCACTTACTAGGCTATAAGGGCCAGCAACATTTGTAGCACTGTACACCTGATAAGCCGTTTCATTATAAGCGGCATCTACCCATGTTAAATTAGCCTTATTAGTTCCATCTAAAACAACAGATAGATTTCTTGCTTTTGCAGGAACGGTACCATCATCATACATCAACTCAATTATCATTGCATTTAAGTAAGCAAATGAAGAGCCCGTTGCATTACGAATTGTCAAATCTAAAGTTCCGTCTGCATTAGGCTGCAAATTTTCTAAAGAAGTAGTGTTTTGTGAGTTACCTGCAGCGTTTAACGTAGTACTGCTGCTACCAATTGTGTACAATGTAGTTCTGTTATCAGTTACACCACCACGGCTACCAAAGAAGGTAAACTTGTATTTACTTGTTGCATTTAAACCTTGTATTTTTATACTTTGTACTCTTGTATCTGTCCAGTATGCAGAACGGATAACATTGTCAGGATAAACACCACTATTATTACCAGTATTTGTTCCTAAAACATTAGTGCCATTACCAACACTCTGCCAGCTAGATGTTACACGTAAATTAATACTGCTATTAGCTCCCAAATCATCTTTAAAGTTGCTAAACACATCATTTAATGCAGGTACTTTACTTGTATTGTTCCAAGGTGCGGGGCTAGTTAAGCTACCGTCTGTAAAGTTAACATATACACGTCTGTTTGGATTAACATCGGTTACTGTTATAGTAAAGCTTTTTTGATCCACGCCTTCGTTGCCATCATTTACAAAAGCATTTACATTATAAACACCATTATCAGCATACCCAGGTGCAAAACTAATTTGCACATTGCGACCGTTAATTACCGGTGTAGCAAAAGTTGGCATACCAGTGAAAGACCAGGTAATATTATCAGCTACATTACTATCAGTAGCAGTAAGATTTACTTGTGCAGTTTGTTGCTCTGCAATAGTCACATTGTTATTACCAGTTATTAAAGGCGGATGATTTTCGTTTACTACCAGGTTAAAGCTAGCATTTGTAACACCGCTATTCTGGTCGGTTACAACTAACTGAATATTGTAATTACCCAATTGAGCAAAACCAGGGTTTGTAAATGTTATTACTCCGGTACCATTACCTGTTGAAGTAAATGAGCCAAAAGCAGGCAAGTTATTCACTTGTACAGTTAGGGTTTCCGCATCAACATCTGTTGCTACTACATTTACCTGCAATGTACCATCAAAGCGCATTGATTTATTACCAATAGCTGTAATAACAGGCAAATTATTAACTGTTTTTGCACTATCCTCATTACTATAAGCCGATTGACCACCTACTCCAATTGCCCTTACTTTATAATAATGAACAGAGTTAGGGAATAAGCCAGAATCAATATAAGTAGATGTATTAGCAGGCAATGTAGCGAACAATAAGAAATCGTTGCTATTGTTACTTGATCTGTACAGTTCATATCCTTCTTCGTTTGTTGCATTATCATTCCAGCTTATGGTAATAGATGAATTAGATAAACCTGAAGCCAACAATGCTGACGGAGCAGCCGGTGCAGAAGGTAACGCATGTGTTATTGCATTTGGCAAAGGAACACCTAAAACATTAGCAGGAATGATTTGTTTAGCAATTCCACTACCAGATGGCCCTTGATATCTAACCTCTAATACTTCACCGCCACCCCTCTCGAAGAATGTTACAAAGATTGGGTGTGTGCCAGCTGTTAAATTAATTGTACCCCCTCTTTCTGTTGGACCTTGTAAATAATCGTTACTAACAATTTTATGTGCATCGTCAAATGCTCCAATATATAAATTAGATCCATCATCTGATGTAGTAAAGAAAGTATATACACCTGCTACGGGAACAGTAATATAACCGGAAAATTTGAAAGCAAAATCATCATCTCTGTTTCTTGAATCCAACACAAATGTTGCTGATTTACCAGTTTTTTGCGGCGTTAAGGTGTTGAAATTAGGTAAATTAGATAATTGACCAGTTTCATAATAGGCATAGTCAATACCAGAACCAACAGAGGCAAAGGCAGACTCGCCATATTGTCCAATTGAACGTATATTATAATAATACCTTGTGTTAGCTTGTACCGCAGAGTCAACGTATCCAGTTGCATTTGCCGCAGCAATACCAATAGTTGCAAATCCTGTTGTTGGATTTGTTGATCGCCAAATTTCAAATCCCGTTTCATTTGTAGCAACATCTGTCCAGCTTAAGTTAATTCTTTTGTAAGAAACAGCTGTAGCCGTTAAGTTAGTAGGTGCTGCTGGTACAGGACCTGCAGCTGAACCACCTTCTGTAAATGCACTATTAGGGATTTGTACAAAGTTGGCATTTGATGGCGTTCTCCATGAAACAGTCATTACTTCGCCACCACCTTGCTCGTAAAATGCCATTGCAATAGGATAAACCCCTGCTGTAAGGTTAATTGCGTTAGAAGTTACATCCTGAGAGCCGTGTAATCCATCATTATTTACAAGAGCAGTGCCACTAAATGTATATGGAGAACCAGAACCATTTAAACTTCCTAGCCATAGTTTACTACCATCGTCGGAGTTTGTTCTAAAATAATATGTACCAGTTTGGGGTATTAAAATATACCCTTCCCACAAAAAGGCAAAATTATCATCTTGTGTACGCGGAGTTAACGCTACATTTGGCATTACACCTGTGGCTACTGGTGTAAGCGTAGTAAAGTTTGGAAGGTTATTCCATGTACCGGTAAATGTATAATATTTATAAGGTAAGCCAGATAATATAGGACGTCCTGTTACTTGGTTACTAAATGGTGATGCGTTGTTTGCAAAATCTCTGGCTTTTACTGTAAAGTTATAAGTGGTACCATAAACCATATTATAAACCACAAATTCAGTCTGGCTGGTAACATATGATTTAACACCATTAATATAAATGTCATATTTCTCCACACTCACATCATCAGTAGCAGCATTCCACTTTAATGAAATAGAGTTTTGTGTAGTTCCTGTAATAATAAGATTTGTAGGCGCTGTAGGTGCCTGCGTATCGGCCATTGTAGTACCGTTAGCTGCTGCCGTTGCTGCTGATGCAGCAGTATTATTAATTGCTCTTACAATGTAATAATAAGTCGAGTTGGAACTCAAGCCACTTACCTGATACGTCAAGACATTAGCAGCAGTAATAGCAATAAGAGAGTATGGGCCGCCAACACTACTTGCCTGATATATTTCAAAACCCGTTTCATCGTATGATGGTGATGGGTTATCGCTCCAATTTAAACGCAATTCTGTTTTTGAAATTGGGGTAACTAAAACATTAATTGCAGGATCCGGTTTATTAATACCATTTGCATCCACTACTGTAAAAGGAGCAGAAAAACTGCTAGAACAACCATATAGCTCTGTTACCCTTACTTGATAATTGCCTGCCGATGGTGCATTAAAAATATTTGCTGTACCAATTGTAGATGAATTACCTACACGTTGCCAATCATATGAAGTATAACCCACCGGTACTTGCAAGGAAACAGATGTACTTCCGTCAGGAGCAGGAATATGTTTACTTCTTAGACCGTTAACCTGAATTGGAGGAGTAACTGTTGGTGTCTTTGTTTTTACTTCTACAGGTACTGGAGACCATACCGACCATTCCGTACCTCTTCTGAATCTACATTCATATACACCAGTTGTTGTAACAGTAATTTGATTAGAGTTGCCGCCAAAAGCTGATCCGTTTCTTCTCCATTGATATTCAGCATATCCTGCAGAAATACCTATTGTAATATTTATAGGATCACCAGGGCAAAATTCAGTTTGTCCGTACAATGCCCATGGATTAGCTTTATGTTGTTTGTTTAAAAAAGGGATATAACCAGCCTCTGCCCATGCATTACCCCAACAACCATGTCCAACATTTTCATACTTATTATAACGATAGTTAGATCCTGCGTTTCTTAAAGCATTACCTACAGCTTCACTCGTGTTAGGGTGAGGGCTATTGTCTAATGCTCCTTGAAAATGCCAAATTGGTATCCATTTGAAAGTTCCGGCAGAATTTCCATATGCTACAGCAGCAGCACTAATTGGAGTTGCGCCAGCTGTTAACAACGGATGACGTAAAGTAAAATCCCATGTACTAGTTCCTCCACCTGAAAGCCCCCCCACAATTACTCTGTCGATATCTGCTTTGTTTTGGGGAACCATAAAGTTTTCTATGATTTCCTTAAGCATATCATAGTGTCCAGCACCAAAATACCCTGATAAGTTTTGTGGATATAATAAGAACCCATCAAAACTACCATTGGTAACGGCCTGATCATGTAACTGACCTCCATGAAATAATTGGTATTCATTATCTGTTGTAGCTCCTTTCTCGCCTATACCATGAAAAAAGATCAATACAGGATATTTCTTACCATCATTCACATTGTGCTGGTAAGAAGTTGGAAATCGCAACCTAAACTGCATCCCCTTATATATATAGGATTTAAAGTTGGAGGTATTCCAATTTAATCGATCAGATTTTACCCACTTGCCAATCTGCCCCCAGGCCGGTTGTGCGGGTGGAGTAGCCGGATTGTACACAACAATTGGGTCAGCAGGATTCAGCACTTGTGCATGAACTGAAGACAAGCCGAAGAAGGAACAAAAAAACATTGCTCCTAATAGAAGGCGTAAAGCTATTTTCATAAATAAAAATTAAGGCTAAATAAATGCCGGCAACCAAAGGAGATGGACAGATAGTTTGGTATCGAATAGGTATCGATTTTGGAAAGATTTAAGCGTAGCCTTTGAATAGGAAGGTGGAAAGGTTTAATCAGTGCAAATTTAGAGTACTAAATTCGAAAGACAACACAAGATAGTAAACTTTTTGAATTTCCAAATATTATGACAAAGTTTTTTTTCTTGGGCCATGTAAGTAACGTCCAATAACAGTGTATCTGACTAGATAATGATATGTTATTAAACATATTATAGTTGTAGCCAATAATACAATAATAAATTTAAAAGCAGAATTCATTGATACTTTCATGAGTAATAGTTGTAAACCTGCAATTAAACCTAAGTGTAATAAATACACCCAATATGCAGCATCTGAAAAATAGCGCCATGTTGAACTATCCTTCACAAAGTATTTTAAAAAAAAACCTATAAACCCATTTACAAGTAAAACACATTGCAACGCAAACAATAATTTCATCACTACTTCACTACTTGTTTTATTTAAAAAAGAAGGAAAAATAAACTCCAAATAAAAGGTTACTATCGACAGAGAGAATCCTACTGAAAGCATTAATAAGTTTCTCTTTTTTAAAAAAATAAAATATTCTGAACGTAAATAAATGATGTTACCAATTAAAAAAAACAGACCATAATAGGCAAAATTAACAGGATGGGGAATAACGCCTGTATTGACACCAAAAAATAAGGCTTTATTTAAAAGAAGAAGTATGAATACTATAAAAAAACTTCCTGTAATTAAGGCCATATTCCAAACAGGATTATTGCTTATACTTTGCTTTGCCTTCTTAAAACTTTCAACCATAAAACCATAATTAATTAGTTTTATTAGAACTAAAAAAATAGCATAATAAAAAATAAGATAATACAGGAACCAAAAATGCGCCATCCCATTCCACTTTAATAATTGCGGCAACGCCATTGAAAAAGCTTCTGCATAATTCCATGAAGTAATATGAAGATTTTTATAAAGTAAAAAAGGAAAAGTAGTAAGTGGCAACAATATAATTAAACAACAAATAAACGGTATAACAATTCTATTAACTCTGTTCTTAATAAAGGTAGTATTACCTACTCTTTTAAATAACATATTACAGAAAAAGCCGGCAATCAAGTAAAACATCGGCATTCTAAAGCTGTGTATAAATGAATACAAGTAATCCCAACCATAATTTTTACTCCCAATATCAGAAGGCCAAGTGGGTAGAGAAACTTCTTTGTAAGCAATAGAAGCATGCAATACTACACCTAAAAACATAGCAATAGCACGTAATGCGTCTAAACCATGCAACCTGTCACTTTTTATTTTTTGATCCATTATATATAAATATTATCAACAATTCTATTAACTTCAAACAATCTTTTATACTTTAGCCCACTATACCATTAGCATGAAAAATAAGTTTTACAAACTTGCTCTCTACTGTCAAAAATTTGGATTTATTAAGGGCTTACAGATTATATTGACATCTGTATTGGGCAAAAAAAATCAATTAGTACAAATAAGGCTTCCAAATATAAAGCATCCTATTTTTTTTCGTCGCCGAAGCTCTGATGAATATATATTTCAACACATTTTTATTAGGGAAGAATATAATTTTGAAGTGGTTGGTGTCCCGTCAACAATTATTGACGCCGGTGCTAATGTTGGTTTCGCTGCAATTTATTTTGCAAATAAATTTCCTGATGCAACAATCGTTTGTCTTGAACCCGAATCGAGCAACTTTCGACTACTCCAAAAAAACGTAGCATTATACCCTAATATTATTACGATACAAAAAGGTCTATGGAGTAAATCAACATCTTTACAAATAATAGATACTGGACTTGACAATTGGGGCTTTACTGTTAAAGAGTGTCCTAAAGATACTCCTGGCGCAATAGATGCTCTTTCCATTGTTGACATAATGCAACAATTTAAATTTACAAAATTAGGACTTGTTAAGATTGATATTGAAGGAAGCGAAAAAGAAGTTCTGGAGGCCGAAAACGTTCATAGCTGGTTATCGAATTGCGCAACACTAGCAATAGAGTTGCACGATCGAATGAAACCTGGAACGTCAGCAGCATTGTTCCAAGCTCTACAACCTTACAATTCGTCTATGAACATTAAGGGGGAAAATCTGATTTTCAATTTTGTAAACTAATCTAACCATATAATCAACTTAAGAAAATCGACTTTATTTAGGGTCGATTTTTTAATGTCGTTAATTTAATACGAAGGATTTATTATTACAATTTCCATTCTGCAGTCTCAACACTTGAATGACTTGCAAACTTACATTTCAAAAAACTACGGTCTATACCTTTTTACTAAGTATATCTTCGATATACATAACTTTCGTATGTGGGGTTTTTATAAAGGCCTTTGATGCACTACGCAACTTAAATACTCCTAATGCCATTCTAAACAAAAATACCGGTAGCATCATCATAGCTTTAAGGTAACTTATGTTCTTACTTCTTATTAATACTATGGTAGCAAATGATAAAACAAAAAGAACAATAATAGCTAGCCATGCATAAAATATATACGGAAACATAAAAAAATCAATAACCATACATACAAAAATGGCGGCAAATAACATTACTTGTGGCGGACGTAATAATACAAAACCAAAGTATATGAAATCAAAATTGAATGTTTTTAAACCAGCAAGAAAAACCTTGCTACTTTCATTAAAATAATTAAAATACGACAACATCCATCTGGCACGTTGAGTTTCTAAAGAGCCACCATTTTCCACTTTTTCATCATATAAAACAGCGTCGGTTGTAAATGCCATTTTTTTTGATTGCAAGAGTAAAGATGATTGCAATTTTTTATCGAAACCGCCAACCATAGTTTTGTAGGAAATTTCATCATACATCGACGACTCAAAAGAAACACCTGAACCCCATATTGCCGCAGACATACCGACCATCATACGAATCTCTCTATCTACAAAAAAGTTATACATATCTCCTATTGCATCTAGACGGGCATATATAGAGTCCTCATTTTTAGGTTTAAAATCAGCTTGAACAACTTTATAACCTTTTTGAAAATACTGATTTACTATATAAAGAAAGTTCGGATGTAATAAATTATCAGAGTCCAATATAAGTGTTACTTCATGTGGTCTTACAAAATTTTGCCGAGCAAATTCAATAGACTTTATTTTAGCGTTTAAAGCAGGTTCAGGTTTAATTATTTTAACCCTTGGATCGTTAAAAACCAATCCCCTTATATCGCAATCATCAGCTACTACATAAACATAAAATTGAGAATATTTTTGACCTAATATAGAATCAACAAGAGGCTTTATAAAATCAACTTCCTGATGAGCCGTTATGATTATTCCAAACTCAAAATTTTTATCAAACACTACTTTTCGCCTTTCAAAAGGATTTTTTACTCTTAATAATTTTATTATACCGTACAACAAAACTGAGAAAAATGGGATTAGTAGATATAGCGCAGCAATTATCTGGACAACAAAAAAAACAGTAATTAAAGTATCGTACAAAACACTCATAATTTATACCAATGTGTAAAAGTTTTAAGAAAGTCTAATCTAAACTTTTATGATTTTATAAAACTTATAGAAATTTCAAATATACACTTTCAATTTCTCTAGTCATGTATTCAGCATTAAACCTATTTTCAACAGTCTTACGAGCATTATTTGCAAGAAGCTCTCTTTTCTCAACATCAATTGCCAATATTTCTATTGCAGATGCAAGAGAAGGTATCAAAGTTTCTGTATTAATTAAAATGCCGTTTACATTAGTCTCTATTATTTCTCTTGTTCCATCTACGTCTGTTGCAATAATAGTTTTGCCCATAGCCATTGCTTCTAATAAGCCAATAGGTAAGCCCTCCCATAATGATGGCAAAACAAACACATCTGCTGCAGCTAATATATCTGGAACATCTAGCCTGAAAGGTAATAAAGTAATATAATGATCAAGACCTTCGTCTTTTAGCATTTTTTCGGCTTCTTCTTTTTGCTCCCCTTCCCCTACCATTAGTAAATGAATATCAGGATTTAATTTGTGTGCTTTTTTAAAAGCTTGTATTAAAGCTATCGGTTGTTTTTGAAAAGTAAATCTTGCCACAAACAAATATAAAATCTTGTTATCAGCAATACCTAATTGCTTTCTAAGTGGTATAAAATTTCTGTATGGGCTAAATTTTTCAATATTAATACCGTTATTAATAATTGTAGAAGTAAATCCAGGTATAGTTTCTATACCTGTTTGTTGATTAGATGCAGATACTGAAATATTGAGGTTCGATTTTTGGGTAATAAACCGCTCACCTAATATTCGAGCCTTCCTAACTACGGTATTTTGATCCTGATGAAAGGACCATCCGTGAATAGTATAAATGAATGGAAGTTTTAATCTTTTGGCAGCCCATAGGATATTGGATCCGGCTCTGGTACCGTGTGCGTGAATTAAATTAACATCAGTTTCCTTAACAAAATTCTTTACGGCTTTCCATTTACGTAAATCAAACGGTTTTTCGGTATGTATAACTTTAGTATTAACGTTTAATTCTTTCAACCTATCTATCATTGGACCATCGGTAAATGACAAAACAATAGGTTCAAAAATTTCTCTATTAATATTTTCAACTAAACTTAGTAAATGCGACTCTCCACCGCCAATTTTACCTTGGCGAATACACTGAAGTATCTTTATCTTAGGAGAAACAGACATAGTCTATATTGCCAATAATTTTTTGGCAAATAATTTAAAGGGTACAAAAGATTAAAGGTAAAAAAGATTCTTAACCCATGCAAGCACATCAACTAAGAATTACTTTTCTGAAACATAACAACAGGTGTTTGTATCAAAATCCACATATCATTTAAAAAATTGGCCTCTCTTGCATATGCCACATCCAAACTAATACGTTCTTCTGTAGACATATCTTCTTTTCCTCTTTTTTTAATTTGCCATAACCCAGTAATGCCTGCCGATGCCATAAATCGATCGACAGAAATATTAGTTGTTAGCGTTTCTGCTTCATAAAGTGGTAAAGGACGATTTCCTACTAAAGACATATCGCCTTTTAAAACATTAATCAACTGAGGTAATTCATCAATGCTGCTATTTCTTAAAAACTTACCAATTTTAGTAATGCGTGGATCGTTCGCTATTTTTAAAAATTTGGCGTCACCAGCGTCATCATTTTTATATTGATTCAAATGGCCTAATTGATCAATTTTTTTATCAGCGTCAACTTCCATAGTACGAAACTTATAAAAGTCAAACACTTTGTAACCTTTACCAGCTCTCTTAGATTTGTAAATTATTGGCCCTTTAGACCCAAGCTTAATGCTTATAGCAATTATAATAAACAAAGGCATTAACAATAATAATAATAAAGAAGACGCAATAATGTCAATAGCTCTTTTTAAAGAAAAGAAAGAGTTAAAAGAATATCCTCCTCTATGCGCAATCTCTGGTCTAACCACGCTACGACGATTAACGTCATTCTCTTTTATTTTTCTTATAAAATTTACTTTTTCAGTAAAATTTACATTAGCATCACACACATCAACTATATCGTCTACTAATGTGGTTTTAGCTACTTCTTCACGTTGTGTTTTAGAAAGCTGCTGTAAACAATAAATTACCACTGTGGCTTTAAAAGCTTTATTTCTTTTTATAGCGGCAGCAAATAAACTTAACTCCGATTTATTGTAAGGAACTTTTATTAAAACAACATCTGGTACAGATGATTTACCGGCACTACCAATAAAAGTATGCGCCTGTTTTAAAGTATTTGTATAATAAGTTGATGAAAAAGCGGGATGCGTTTCTTCGCTCTCGTCATGTCCAACTACAAGGCAGGACATTTTTTTTGTTACAGACATATTGCCCGACAAATCTTTTACAACATGCCAACTGTTCTCTACAGATTGGGTTAAAGGGTATGCAGCTAGGTTCATAAAAGTAAGAATTAAATTAACTGTTAATGGCTGTTACCGCTGACTTACAAGTTATACTATCAATATAAGCTGCAACATCTTGCGGGTTAAATGGCTTTTGAAATGTACTTCTTAGGAATGAAGATTTTAATTTAATGTCTTTACTTTCGGATAATAGAATTATATGTATTTCGTTCGAAAAAAAACTAGTTTCTAAATGTTGCAAAAAAGCACTTATCGCCTCTGTACCATTATCATCAATAATAATCACACAATCATTTTCCATTCTTTTTAACTCAGCCCCTGCATGGTAAACAGTCTCTACCCCCAATACTGTATACTTTTTAGGTAATACAGTTTGAAAAATAAAATTCATGGCTTTGTTTTCGCTTACGCTTATAATAGTCCAACTCATAAAAAAAATTGATTATAACACCTACATGTTTAACAAGTGTGAAATCATGGAATTGGATAAGTACAGTGCAAGCATACGCTTACAAACACTTATTTGTTGTTCAGTGGATTGTGGAAAGAGGTTTCGTAGAAAGTTAGATAAGGACGGGTTTTCAGGAGATATTTCCAGAAGGCAAGATTTTCTGGAGATTTTAAGCAATTATGATTCGAAAATAGAACTTTATTTTTATTATCCAAAATAAAATGGCAAATTATTTCAACTTTATATCAATAACCTGCGGAAAATGGTCGGAATATGCAATATCCGGCATACTAAATTGATCTATATAAAACCTTTTGTCTATAAAACTATAATCAACCCTTACTGTAGGTATAAAAAACTTAACACTCTTACCAAAACCTCTATCTTTTTTCAAAAATGCATCATTAAACTTTTTATTCAACGAGAAATATGCGTACGAGGTAGGTACGTCCCCTAAGTTGCCGCATAAAACAATCGGATGAGGGCTTTTAGCAATTTCGTTTTGTAATACATCAAGTTGCTGGGTACGTAATAAATAAGCCTGTTTAAGCTTGTACATATTCCCCTTTGTGTTATTCCATGTTCCGGCATTTTCCTTTAAATCAAAAAAACTTTGCTTTCCTAATTTAAACGATTCTAAATGGAAGGAATAAAACCGAATAGTATCCGAATTCACTTTTACATCGGCCCATAATATACCTTCCGAGTGTACGCCTTTATCAAAATCAACCGTATCAGTTTTAATAATGGGGTATTTAGAAACAATAGCCATACCATACCTATAAATTCCATTTACAACTATGGAACTGGCAAAAAATTGATGATAGGGGTAACCTCTTTTTTCTAACTCTTTCAGGTTACTATCAAAATAACTATAATCATACGGCTCAAAAAATTCTTGTAAGCATAATACATCCGCTTCCTGCATTTGTACTGCATCCATCATATTTAACCTGTTAGTAATCCCTCCTCTTGCTTTTTTATTTGTTTCATCCCATCTAAACACATTCCAGTTTAATACCCGTATAACACCTTCCTTTTTTTCTGTATTAAATGCAGGTTCAAAAAAATGAAGTCCCAACACTACACTAAACTGTTGCATACCTAACAAAAAAAACACACCCAAAATTATTGTCAGTTTTTTCCACTTAAAAAACCAGTATAACAACAATAACAAGTACACAACAAACAATGCCGGAAAGGCAAGGCCGGCTAATGCTATTGGTAAAAAAGAGGTAGGCTTAACAAAAGGTACTAAACAAGCCAACAAATAACCTAGTACAACAATAGCTGTAATAAAAATCATTATGGATCTAAACCATTTAATCTTATTAGTCTTCTGCATAATTACTTTGGGCGTGTCCCCGTGTAACGCAACACTACGGCCTCATGCTTCGGCCTTGGTTGCTAACACGGGGTCGGGCTATACGCTGCTACTCCGGCACATGTAAGGTGTAGGGCAAAGGCTTAAAAATAAAAAGTTTTACTGTAGCATAGTTTACTACATCTGCCCTACACCTTACGCCTTGCACCTGCCCTCACCGGGGTATTCGCTGCTATCCCTCACGCATTTTACAAGCTGTTAAATAATATAATCTAAACCGTTTCTATTAAAATAAATTAGTAATACTGCCATTACTTTTGGTAACATTATAATTGCTCAATAGCATTACTACAGTTGAACGGAGCGTCGCAACAGCAGTTCAATCAAGGTACTGCAGTTGGTCAACAAAAGGTTTTTATACAATTGGAGAAAGGTTACACAGGTATAGGAAAGGAAGTGGCAAACTTATAAAACATTTCTTAAACAAAAAAGACCGGTAAAAACCGGTCTTTAATTTTATTACTTTTTAAACTATCGCATTAAATACATTTTACCATAACCTTTATTAAAATACTTGTCGGTATTATCACCGGACGCTTTGTATTTGTCTAAAGATTTACCCTGGTGATTGGTTATTACACGATACAGGTAAACACCGTTTGCTAATTTAGCGCCATATTGATCGGTACCATCCCACTTGAACTGTGTTATATTATTACCAATATGTAACGGCCCTAATTCGTCTTTTGTTATTTCACGTACCACTTTACCGGTAATAGTTAATATTTGTATGCGAATGTTTTGTGGCACTTCGCTACCCGTTAGCGTAAATACAAATGCGGTAGAGGTAGTAAACGGATTAGGGTAGTTAAGCATATTGGATATCATTGGCTTGTTTATAACCTGAAATGCTATCCTGTATTCTATATTACCTGCTACATTCTCGCTTCTGTCTTTACCGGCTACCATTAGTTCATACTCACCATCTTGCAGCAGATGTGGCTTAAAGGTAATGGTGGCAGTGTTATTATCGTTAGGTGCTACTCCAGCTCCGCTAAACACCAATGTATCTGAGTTAAAGTCAAAATTTCTAATAGTACCATCGGGGTAACGCAATTTAACAGATACAATATCCTGTTGATCTAATACCATCCATTTTGCATCATCTTTTAGTTTGATTAAAATGTTTGGCTTGGCTGAAATAATATCCCGGTTAAGAATATGCACACCATCAAAGGTTACATCCATTATTGGGTTTAAACTATCGGGCCTTACATAAAACTCGGTAAAGGCAAAGTTGTTAAACAACGATGTTTCCGGCTGGTCAAAATCGGGGTTAAAGTTTACATATAACCTGTTTTCTCCCGATAGGTTTTGTGTAGGTATATCAACATTTAATTTAAGTAGTGCACCTGCTTTCAAATCTTCCTGTTTAGGCACCGGAATAATATTTTCTACATTATTCTTATCCGTAACGGTAAGTTTTACTTTTAAGCTATCGCTAAAGCCTACGGCCGAAACGTTTTTAAAACCAATACCTAATTTTAATGGTTCACCAATATCTACTGTATCTTTTTTAGAGAAAAACAGGTTTGGCGCAATGGCACCTTCCGGTACCGGATCGTAAGTTAAACGCCAATAGTTAAGTTGGTATGGTGTTGCGTATAAAGAATCTCTGTTAGTCATCCTCAACTTCATGTAAGGGTACACATTAGCATCTACAGATGACACATCAAAATCTTGTTGGGTAACATCTAAATTGCTGAATAAGGTGGTTTCAACCCCGGCATTGTTTACACCAATAACATTTACCGTAGGCCTATCGCCATTTGTATTGTTATCTGTTACCTGGCCATTCCAATATAATCGCTTCCATCCTTTTGCAGGGCCAAATTTTGGAGAAGTGATATGGCCGAGTGTGTCACGTGTTTCCAGGTTAATACTTAATGTTGTTACGTCACTTAGTCTATTAGCATCAGAAAAACTATATCGAGGTGTAAAATCTGTTCTGTTTTTACGATAAACAAAAATAAACGATCGAGGTCTGTTAAAGGAATCAATAGTAGCAAAACCTTGTTCTTTTAATCTATCATACATAGTATTACCAACCCCCATAAAAGTGTAATCGTTTTTCCAATCGGCTGCGTATGTATTTGATGCTACAGTGTTACCTGAAATATTTCTTACAACAACATAGTTGCCATCAGGTATTAAATCCATAAATTCAACTATACTTTTTCTTTTGGCCGGCTGTAATATATTAAACTGAAAATTATGATTTCTATCAGAAGCACATACATTATCACTTCCAAATCTGCCGGGCACAGAGCCACCAGTTGCATCGTTGTTTAACCATGCTTTCAGACTAATTGAGTCCAGCACATGGAAAATAAGCCCACTAACCCCACATGCATTGGAATAAGTATGGGCATCATCTACCGATAAAAAATAACCTGTACCCTGAGAAACCGCATTAGGGAAAACACCATTTCTTACAAACAGATTTCTTGCCCTATGCTCAAAACTAAAGGCTCTTGTTGCAGAATCTAATGCAACTCTATCCATATTGTTTTTAAAATGCTGATATAAATGGGACTGATTAAAACCAATATCACTGGATGGCATATATATGAACGAGTTGGTGTTCCATTTCCATTGCCCATCTTCAGGTTGGGGCGAAACACGCCAATAGTAAACACGACCATCTACAAGCGATAACGGCATATCAACATCAAAAACACCACCGGTTGAACTGATGTTTCTAACAGTCTTTAAAGGCGAGTTAAACATTTCTGTTGTATCCACTTCCACAACATATTGACGCAATGAAGCAAATGGATTAGCAGATGACATGATAAGCTTTATATCCTGTTTGTTAACAATTGAAAAGTTTTCAGGATATACAGGTCTTGCTTCATCTTCATAAATATGCACCTCTTTCGTAACACTATTATTAGATTCATAAAGTTCATTCACCTCATTTTCAGCATCAAGTGTTATTGTTATTTTATGAATTCCTTTATCTCTTGATTGAACAATTGGTACATTTACAGAGATTGAGTCCTGAAATTTTGTAAACAACACACGTTTAGTTAACAATATATCAGTTGTTAAATCAGGAAACGTTCTTTTTACTTGTATGGTAATACTATCATTAACTGCTTTACCAATGTTGGTATAATCGAACGTTAAGTTAAACTGAGTTTCTGCAAGAGATACAAAATTTGGGTTAACTTTTACTAACTGGTCTTCAATTGCATAATCAGCCTTTTCTGCCGCATAATATTTTATTGCAGGATCGCCATGTAAAGTGTATTGTTCACATTGAAAACGGGCATAAAAATCATTTTCCGTCAATACACTAAACATTCGTTGAATGCCTTCATCTAATATTTCACCTAGCGTACCACCATATTTTGTTCTTGACAATGCTGTGTAATGATTCTGATTGTATATATCCAGATAGTGAACGATACCAAAGTGAGTACTTGCTAAAAACGCAATCGACCCTCTTTGGGGAGCTAAAACATATTTTTCTGAAATGGTTGGAAGGTCTGTTAATCGGGAGGTTGTATATCCAAAAAAGCTACCGGCATTACATCCTAATACATTAAAAATAGGATATTTTCCGACGTTATTGTAATTCATTGGATTATCAAGATTAAACTCCAATGTCGTAGCAGATGAGTGGCCAAAATATGTTAATAACCCCAGCCCTTCATTCATTAACCTGGTCAATTGTACACTGTTTAGTTGTTGAACGGCATCTGCAGTACTTTTAACAAATGACGTAACCTTGCCTGCATATAAAGAGTCTTGAATAATACGGGCATGATTGTTTAAAGATCCTGTGAGTAAATTGGTTAAATCAACAGAACCTGCACCAACCACATGCACCACATTTTTCATCCATGCTTTATCAGCAATTACAGATGAATTATAGCTATACCACTGTTCATACTGTTTTACCTTATTCAAATAGATAGCAATTTCATCGCTGTTAATAACAGACAGTCTTCCAATTGGCGTTAAAGGAATTGACCTGCCGGGGTTAGCTGTAAGCAAATTATCTGAAGCAGGTGAACCAAATGTAGGAACCATATTCAAAACTTCAGCAGCAGCAGCAGCTTGGTTAGCATTGTAACTCATATAGTCCATTCCCCTCCCAATTAATAAAATATTTTTTAAGGGTAGCGAAAAATTCTCTCTAGACCAAAGTATAAAGTTTCTGATAGATAAAGGATGCTTTTTAATACCAAAAGCAAACTGATCCACCAGTTGATCTATCATATAAATATTAGCCCGATACCCACCGCCAGCTGCAGAGCTTCTATACACTTTATAGTCTTGCAATGCGTTAGTACCTGATGAAGAATTATTATTTAACAGCTCATTACTTATAATCATGTAATCACCTTGGTTTGCAGCAACCTTGTAATCAATAAAGTCTCTTCTTTCTATACTAGTAACTAATCTAACATTAGTAGCAGCCTGACCCACCAATACCATTTTTGATGTAACAGCAGATCCTTCAATATAATATTTAAAACTAGTGTTGGTGCTACCGGTTGCAGCGGTATAACGTTTGCCATTTGTTAAATCAAGTAGTATGGGCATACCGCCTGTACTGCTAAACCCGGTAATATCCAAATAGCGACTAGCTGATGATGCTGATAGTTCAAAAGGGAAATTTACAACAGCAGTACCTCCAAAATTAAATTGTCTTGGATAGGTTAATTCTATTTTACCAATAACCATTCTATCAGTACCTGTCTCTGCAGTATTATTTTTTATTACAAATGCAGCACTATTGGAGGGAATTAATGACTTATCAAAATCACCTGTAAGTTTTAAATAATTATAGAAGTTAAGGCTACGGTTAAAAATTTCAGTACCGTTTAGTGTTGCAGAAAAACTTCTTGTTTTATTCGCATCACCGGCCACACTCAGGTTAACACTAATGCCCGGTGTACCAGCCTCGTTTGACATAAACAAACTAGCCGCTGTATAAGTAACCGATGCCCCATTACCTATTGCAGTTGAGGTCCAACCTTCAGCCTGATCATAGGATGAAGAGTAAGTATAATCACTTTCAATTTGAGCAGAATAACCTCCATGTCTTTTGGCTTTATAATACTGTCCAACAGTATGCATAAAAAACTTTTCGGCTACAGTTCCTCCGGGAATTATGCTTTGTTCCGGAATTAATCTTTTATTAGCAACACCCGGATTTAAGGTTAAAAAGTAGGCGGCTGTATCAGTTTGTAAACTCCATTTATCGTTTATCTGAAAATCGGCTTGTCTGTATAAAGCATTATCCGGTTTACCATCATTCATTTCACCCCAAAATTCAATATAATCAGACGCGCCTAATACACCCGATTGAACAGAAGTGTAAATGGGAACTTCAACCCCGTTTCTAAATAATTGAAAATTATTTACATCAGCACCTGCTAATCCAATGCCAGCCAACACAGGTTGGTTAATGCGATACATACCGTTAACCGCTACTTTAAATTTATAGTACGGTTTAGAGTAATCTTTAATCCATTCGTTATTATATGTTTGTGCCCCTGCTTTAAGCACTGTGAAAACAAATAAAAAGAGTAGAATTCTTTTCATAAAGGTTCGTTTATTATATTATTTCTTCTTCTTGTTTTTATCGCCTACCAGGTTTAGTCTAAGCGAAAAAACGTGTGTAAAGAGGGGATTTGATTGGTTGGCAAGATTAGCAAAAGCATAATCAATGGTTACATTCTGAATTTTAAATCCGGCACCTGCACTAGGCTGGTAAATCCATACTTTTTTCTGATTTAAGGTATCTCCATCAGATAAAGCTTTTTGAAAGTTGTTAATACCGGCACGTATATAAAAAACATCGTTTACATTACACTCCAGCCCTATTTTAGGGTCCACACTCACAGGGTCACCTACAATAACGGTATTTCTTTTACCGTCAAATGTTATATCTGTATTTACTTCGGCTAATAAAGATACTTTTTTGCTTACATTAAACTCACGGGCAATACCAAGTACCAGCCTTGGTGCTGTCATTTCAGTTGATTTAACCGGAATATCATTATTGGTTAAATACAAGGCTTCTTTTTCTCTTTCGGTAAAGCTGAAAGCCCAAGTATTAAATGTGCTGGTAATGTCGCGGCCCACTACGCCAAAGCGCCATTTATTTTGTACTATTTGCAATCCGGCATCTAAACCAAAACCCCAAGCCCTGGCAAACTTGCCTACATTACGATGAATCACTTTGGCATTTAGGCCAAAGTTGATTTTTTTCTTTTCTGTATCTTTTATCTTTTGTGCAAACGATAATAAAAAAGCATAATCGGCTGAGGAAAACTCCTGAATATTATTGTAATTAATAGTACCATCCGGTTCTACTAAAAATAAAGTATTCATAATATCATCTACCGCAAAACGTAAACCGGTAATGGCCACTGTTCTTTTATTATTGGCAGATGGTATGGCCACATTTACAAAATCATATTTTCCAATGCCGGCAAAATACTCCGAGTGCATCAGGTTAACCTGCGGATTATCTTTAATATTGGCTAACCCCGCCGGGTTCCAATAGGCGGCTGTGCCATCGTCAGAGCTGGCAACTTGCGAGCTACCCATTGCTAAACCACGGGCACCGGCACCGATATTTAAAAATTCGTTGGAGTATTTTCTGAACTGAGCCTGAGTTTGGGTACAGGCTAATAGTAGCAGTAAGTATAGGTATGCTATTCGAAGCTTCATTCGGATAATTTTCTTATAAGCAATTAAAAAAAGCTGTTAGGGTTACAAGATCAACATGCAAAACTAATAATTTTTGCATGTTTCGGCGTAAATTTTACAAACTAAGGCGAAGTACTGATAACGAAATGCTTATAAAAATATTGTTCATACCACATATATATGAGCTTTGAAAATGTACTTTTGCAAAAAAAGTAGATAACACGATGAATATCATTGAAGAATTAAGATGGCGTGGTATGATACAGGATATTATGCCCGGAACGGAAGAACAACTAAAAAAAGAGGTTACTACTGGTTATATTGGTTTTGACCCTACCGCCACTAGCCTGCACATTGGCAGCTTGGTACCCATACTGTTACTCATGCATTTACAAAAAGCCGGGCATAAACCCCTTGCTTTAATAGGCGGTGCCACCGGTATGATAGGCGACCCAAGTGGTAAAAGCGAAGAACGTAACTTATTGGATGAGGACACTTTAGAAAAAAATGTTGCCGGTATAAAGGCTCAACTGGAAAGGTTTTTAAACTTTGATGCTACCCTTCCAAATGCTGCAGAAATTGTAAATAACTACACTTGGTTTAAAACCATCAGCTTCATCGACTTTTTACGTGATGCCGGTAAACATATTACCGTTAACTACATGATGGCCAAGGATAGCGTGAAAAAACGCTTTGAAGGCGAAGTGGGTATTAGCTACACCGAGTTCGCCTACCAATTAATGCAAGGCTATGACTACTACTGGCTTAACGCAAATAAAGATTGCAAATTACAAATGGGCGGTAGCGACCAATGGGGTAATATTACCACCGGTACCGAGCTGGTTAGACGCAAATCGGGCAACGAAGCCTTTGCTTTTACCTGTCCGCTTATTAAAAAAGCCGACGGCACCAAGTTTGGTAAAACCGAATCGGGCAATGTGTGGCTGGATGAAGAAAGAACAACCCCTTACCAGTTTTACCAGTTTTGGTTAAACGCCAGTGATGCCGATGCCGAAAACTGGATTAAAATTTTTACTTTTTTAAGCAAAGAAGAAGTAGATGCATTAAACACACAACACCAACAAAACCCTGCCGACAGATTAATACAGAAAAAACTGGCCGAAGAAGTTACTGTGTTGGTACATGGCCGTGATAAATACGAACAGGCAGTTGCTACTACGCAAAAATTGTTTGCAAAAAACAATAACGATAGCGAACTAACCCTAGACGATTTAAACAATATTGAAGGTATTGTAAAGGCAGATTATGAAGCGGCTAAAATTACCGAAGGCGTAAATATTGTTACTTTATTAGCCGACACCGGCGTGTTTGCCAGTAAAGGCGAAGCCCGTAAAATGGTACAAGGCGGTGGCGTAAGTATTAACCGACAAAAAAACGAGGATATTTTAGCCACCATTAACAACAGTCATTTATTGTACGATAAATACATTCTTGTACAAAAAGGCAAACGTAATTACTACTTAATACAAGTACAATAAACAAACTATTCTCATATTTTTAAAGTGGTACTCATGTGCCACTTTTTTTATTTGGTTACCAGCTTCAGTTCCCTGAGCATCGTCCCTTGCGTCGCACTCTTGTGCTGCAACAATTCTATTGGGCAAAATGCAGTACTCCTTATTTTAATCGGAGTGCATTAATACTACTGAGCATTGTGCAGTACCAAAACTTTTGTATAAAACAATACGCTAGTAGAGACGCCAGCATGGCGTCTCTACAAAAACCCTACACCACGCATAATTCAGGTTAACTGTGCTAGAAATATACTTCGCTAAAGGCGATAAAATAAGCAACTATTAATTTTTCACTACTCACTATCAGACTTTCCAACTTCCCGTCTTTCTGACTTTCAGTCTCCCCGACTTCTCTCAGCTGAATAGCATTCCAACAGTACAAGAGTGCGACGCAAGGGACGATGCACAATGTTACTGCAGTTGATAACAAAAAATAAAAAACAGCTAATTGTGTAAACTAAAAACCAGTGAAGAATTTACTTGGTTTGGGCGTAGGTTTTGTTTTTGCGGGAGAAACTAACGCTGTTGTCGCCAATGGAATTATTGGCCACTCTGTTGCGGTAGTTTTTAAAGTGGCTTTGCCATTTTAGTTTTATTACGCCTAATATACCTTCTTTAATTATACCCTTATTCATTTTGGATACGCCATAAGTACGGTCCTGAAAAATGATAGGCACTTCTTTTATTTTAAAGCCAAGTTTCCAGGCTGCAAATTTCATTTCTATTTGAAAGGCGTATCCAACAAAACGTATTTCGTCCAGATTAATGGTTTCCAAAACCTTTCTTTTATAACAAACAAAACCTGCAGTAGCATCTTTAATGGGCATCCATGTTATAATACGTGTGTAAAACGAAGCACCTTTTGAAAGAATAATTCTGTTGGCCGGCCAATTAACTACGCCGCCCCCCTTTACATACCGGGAGCCAACAGCCACATCTGCGCCTTGGTTTTTACAAGCATCGTACAAACGGGGAAGGTCAGCCGGATTGTGTGAAAAATCGGCATCCATTTCAAAAATATATTCATACCCATTGTGTATGCACCACTTAAAACCATGTATGTAAGCCGTACCTAAACCTAGCTTGCCGGTACGTTGTTCTAAAAAAAGCTGATTGGGAAATTTTTGTTGTAAGGTTTTTACTATGTCGGCCGTGCCATCAGGAGAGCCATCGTCAATTACCAATACGTGAAAGCCTTCATGCAGGTTAAAAATTGCATGCAGAATATTAGAAATATTCTCTTTTTCATTATAAGTTGGTATGATGACTATTTTTTCCAAAGTACTAATCAGTAAAAAGTTGCTACAAAAATAGTATATTAAAACCCTAAGATGGTGAATTTATCCCTTTTTTAACTTAATACGTGTAAAAATCTCCGTAAGCTTTTGTTTGGTGTTTTGCGGAAAATCACCACGCATCATCCAATCGTAATACTGCGGTTCACTTGTAAGCACTTCGGCTACCGATTTACCCTTGTACTTGCCAAAGTTAAAAATCTCCACCCCATTTTCCATAACAAACCTGCGGGCAAAATCTACAATCACCTCCTCGCCTATAGCTTTATTAATACTTTCTATTGTTCTGCCCAAATCAGGGTAATGATCTACCTGCGCTAACAAAATTTCGTATGTGGCAGTAGCATCGGCTTCGGCGCTATGCGCATTTTCCAAAGTTTTATTACAATAAAATTTGTAAGCTGCGCTAAGCGTACGCTGCTCCATTTTATGAAATATATTTTGCACATCTACCATTTTGCGGCCTTTCATTTCAAAAACAACACCGGCACGCAAAAACTCTTCATTTAATAAAGGAATATCAAAACGGTTGGAGTTATAGCCACCTAAGTCGCAGCCATCCAGCATTTGTTTTAATTCCTGCGCTGCTTGTTTAAAAGTAGGTGCATCTTTCACCATCTCATCGGTAATACCATGTATATCAGATGAACTTTTAGGAATAGCCATTTCAGGGTTAATCAACTTACGTTTTACGGTTTTAGTGCCGTCAGGTAAAATCTTCACAATAGCTATCTCTACAATACGGTCTGTACCCAGGTTAATACCGGTAGTTTCTAAGTCAATAAATGCAAGCGGTTTTGTTAAATGCAACATGCGGATGAATTTGCGTTTTTGAAAGGGGGTAAAGATAGGGCTTATCGCCAAAACAATCCCAACTACATTACGCAAATGTATAAACAGCAAAAGCAGGCTTGCGCCTGCTTTATCACCTGTTCATTCCCACTATTAATATTTAGCCGAAAACTTTCCGTTTGTTACCGTAATTTTTGTCTTTTTTGAATCGTTGCCTAATTGTCCGCTAAAGCTGCCTCTAATTTCACTATCGTTTATTTCATCAATGGTAACGGTAAAACCGGTTGCACCATCGCCACCAATAGCATATCCGTTTGTACCATCGCTTAATAAAATGGTAACGCCGCCTGCAGTGCCACCCGATTGTGCATGAACGCCCTTGGTCAATGTTACGGGAAATGTAATCTGGCAGGTTTGCGGCGGTAATTTTGCAGTTGCTGCGGTTAGTACAATCAGCGGATCTACTTTTACCGCCGTACTTAATGTTGCCAACGACTTATAATCACCACTGGCAGCCCCACTGTAGCTAGCTGTTATTTCACACTGACCTTTTGCTAAGCCACCGCCCAAATTTGATTTTGAACAACCAATAACTGTTAGCAACATACAAAGGCCAACAACAAATAATAACCGGTTCATTTTTTTCATACTTAATGGTTTTTAATGCCTCAAACATAATAACCAGCTATTTTTACGCACTACCCTACTCAGGGTATTTTGCTGTATTTATTAAAACTGTTATACATTTATTATATGGAATGGTTATGGATAACACTCGGTATTATTTTAATACTTACAGGCATTGCCGGTAGCATACTGCCTTTATTACCCGGCCCACCTATTGCTTATGTAGGTTTACTTATTCAACAATTCCGAGATCCCAACCCGTTTAGCAGCCAGTTTTTATGGGTCTGGGCTGCCGTAATTATTGTTTCCATGGTGCTGGATTATATGATACCCATCTGGGGGACAAAAAAATATGGTGGCACAAAGTATGGTATTTGGGGTTGCACGCTAGGTTTTTTATTGGCTTTCTGGATGGGACCAATTGGTGTAGTGGCAGGCCCTTTCATTGGCGCATTTATTGGCGAAAGTATTGCCGGACAAACAGCTCAAAAATCTTTAAAAGCTGCTTGGGGTTCTTTTGTAGGCTTTCTATTTGGTTCGTTGTTAAAAATTATTTTATGCTTTTTAATGATGTACTATCTTATAAAAACTATTTAGTTTGTTTTTTTGTTACCAGCGTCCCTCCCTTGATTATCTTTCGTTGTGTCACTCACTGCATCGTTCGGTAACGCGGAGCATCAATGAGGCTAATCCAATAACTAATATCGAATTAATTCTATTCAGCATTATGCAGTAATCTTTTTTTAATTCGGGTTTCCTCCATTGCCAAATTTCCAAATCACCAAATTCCCAAATTCTCATCTCCTCCAATTTCACATTTACTTATCAAAGCTTTACTTATTTTAGCATCCTGAAAACAAACCGGTTTTCACAAACAGCATTATGAAATACATAGTATTATTTTTTATAGCTTTTTCAATTACCATTACAAGCAGTTTTGCCCAAACAATTGAAGCAGAAAAACCACAACAAACCCTTAACCAATATAATCTGGATAGCTTACCACTTTCCGAAATTGATATTCCCATACAAGTAAGCCTGAAGCCTATTTATGCCATGGCCGAAAAAAATGTTGACCTGGTTTTTACTTCACCCAACTACCCTAACGATTGGGTACAGGCCGGTTGCGACACCCGTTACAAATACAGCTTTAGAAGAAGTTACCTGCAGTTAAACGGGAAAGACAATATGATGAATCTTTGGTTTACCGGTTACTATAAAATTATTGGCTCTACACGTGCATGCATCAGCGGTACTGCAGTTTCGCCATGGACACCCGCTTGTAAATGCGGCTTTGACGAACCCGAAAGAAAAGTAAACGTTTCATTTACCAACTACTTTACCCTATACCCCGATTATAAAGTAAAACTAACCATTAACCGCAATGCACCAAAACCTTTAGATAAATGTGAAGTTTGTTTTTGGGGCCAGGATATTACCAAACAGGTATTAAGCGGTTTAACAGCCGAGCTTGATGCCGCTAAAGCCGAACTGGATAAAAACTTTGGCAATATTGATCTTAAACCACAGTTTCAACAAGTGTGGGATTTATTAAACAAGCCGGTTGGTGTATATGGTATGGGGTGGTTACAAGTTAACCCAGAAAAATTAAGGGTTAATTCGCTTTTTGTAAAAGGCGATTCGCTACATATTAACTTAGGCTTATCTGCCAGGCCGGTTGTACAACTTGATAAACCTGCCGATAAAACTTCATGGGTACCCAATATTTCAAAATTTACCGACCATAAAGGTTTTAATATTTACACCGATGCAATTTTAAATTACGATTCACTAAGTAATATTCTTACCCAGCAAATTAAAGGACAGGAATTTGCTTTTAAAAAAGGAATTATTAAAAAACGTTTTGTTTTTAATAGCTGTAAAGTAATTGGTACCGATAAAGAAAAACTATTACTGGAAGTAAAATTTTCCGGTACCGACAAAGGCACCATTTACATGAAAGGCACACCTGTGTACGATAAAGCAACACGGAAATTAGAAATTGCCGATATTGACTTTGATATTAAAACCCGCGATGCATTATTAAAAGGTGCAGACTGGCTATTTAACAAACGTATCACCAGCGAAATAACCAAGTTTGCGCAATACGATTTAGGTGCACTTATCGATTCATCCAAACAAACAATCGATGCACAATTAAACCAGGAATGGGTAAAAGGTGTACGTACAGAGGGGAAAATAAATACCGTAGATTTAATTGCCATTTACCCTATGAATAATCAATTGGTGGTAAGGGCAAATTGTAATGGCGAGCTAGCGGTAAAAGTAGAATCAATAGATTTTACAATGTAACATCATCCTTATCATCTGCAATGGGATTGGTTACTTTAAAGGAAAAATTTCGTTGCGCTAAATAACTTACCACTATTACAACACCGGTTGTAATAATCTGTGCAAAAATAGCATATACATGTAACTGCTCCACCAGCACTTTCAGTAATATGTAATTTAAAAACAGGTTAAAAATCCACACCATTAAATAACGCACCATTTGTACGCCCCAGCGCACGTTTGAGTCGGAAAAAATTACATACCGGGCCATAAAAAACCCAATGGGAAAGCAAACACAAAAGCTAAAAAACAACGCAGCTACGTGTGCCTTAAAAGCAAAAAAACCTAAATGTAGTTCCTGCTCGTGTAATATATACTTGTAACTAACGGCATACAATATAAACCCCAATAACGCATTAGCCCCACCTGCAGCAGCATACCTGAAAGTCTGCTGATTCATGATTTTTTTAAATGGTGGATAAAAAAAATCAATTATCGGAATAATAAAATCACTTGCGCTATGTATTAGCTTTTTCATGTATAGCTCCAAAAATAATATAACAAATGTGTTATTTCATACATTTTATATAAAAATAATTGGGCGTTCCCCTGTGGGTCGGGCTTTACGCTACAATCTTTTTTGCCTTTAAGGGCAAAAAAGGATTTACGCTGCAATCCCTAACGCAGATACAATGTGATGATTTGAAGATTTGGTGATTTGAAAATGAGGGAACCTGAATAAAATAAAGTGTACTGCACAATGCCCAATAGAATTACGGGACGTACAAGTGAGTGACACAACAGACGATGCTAGTAGTAATGGAGCTGACAAAATAAATAAACCCCAAGAATAAAGCACTGTAAAACTCCATATAGGAAACTGGGGGTTAAAAACGGTTTCCGTATTTTTGCGCCAAATTACCGAAGGATGAATATTATAGACCAGATAAAAGAGCATGCGCAACTAGCTATAAAAAATGTTTTTGAACAGGAAGTTGGTTACGACTTATTAACTGTTAACCTGACTAAACCCGAATTTGAAGGCGACTATACCCTGGTTTTATTTTCGTTTGTAAAACAATTACGCAAATCGCCGGAACAAATTGGCGCATTGTTAGGCGAAAATATGGTGCAACAATTTCCGGAAATGTACACCGGCTTTAATGTTATAAAAGGTTTTTTAAACCTGGTTGTAACGGATGCTTACTGGATTAACTACTTGCAAAATAATTATACCAAAAGCACATTTACTATACCGCAAGCAAAGGCTAAGAAAATAGTATTGGAATATGCATCGCCTAATACTAACAAACCTTTACACTTAGGCCATTTAAGAAATATTTTTTTGGGCTGGAGCATGGCGCAAATTTTACACCATTGTGGTCATGATGTAGTGAAAACATGTATTGTGAATGACAGGGGTATACACATTTGTAAATCTATGTTAGCCTGGCAAAAACTGGCGAATGGTGGCACACCACAAAGCAGCAATATGAAAGGCGATCACTTTGTGGGCCACTATTATGTTTTATTTGAAAACGAATTAAAGGCGCAGGCACAACCCATAATTGATAGAATTATTGGCGGTGATATTAGTGGCTTTAATGAAGCAACCACTACACAATTAGAAAAATTAACTGTTGCATTAGCTAAAGCAACAGAGCAAGAAAAGCAGGATAAAATTAAAGATGATATAAAAGAAATTGGCCGCAACCAAACGCCTATTATGCAGGAAGCCAGAGAAATGCTGCAACAATGGGAAGCGGGCAACGAAGAAGTATTAAAGCTTTGGAAAAAAATGAACGGTTGGGTGTACGAAGGTTTTGATGCTACGTACAACCGTATTGGTGCCGACTTTGCTAAAACATATTATGAAAGTGAAACTTACCTGCCGGGCAAAAAATTTGTGGAAGCCGGTTTGGAGCAAGGTATATTTTATAAAAAAGAAGACAACAGTACCTGGGTTGATTTAACGCCTGACGGATTGGATGAAAAATTATTGTTGCGTGGTAATGGTACGTCGGTTTATATAACACAGGATCTTGGTTTGGCGGAAGAAAAATACGAAGACTTTAAATACGATGAAAGCAGTTATGTAATTGCCGATGAGCAAAATTACCACATGAAAGTGTTGAAACTGATTTTGCAAAAGTTAGGCAAACCTTATGCTGATGGTATTTTTCATTTAAGCTATGGCATGGTGGAGTTACCTACCGGACGTATGAAAAGCCGTGAGGGTACCGTGGTAGATGCGGATGATATTATGGATGAAATGGCACAGGTAGCAAAGGCTAAAACAGAAGAACTGGGTAAGGTTAAAGATTTTTCGCAAGCTGAATTAGAAGAACTGTATGAAACAATTGGTTTAGGCGCTTTAAAGTTTTTCCTATTGCGAGTTGACCCAAAAAAGAAAATGATTTTTAATCCGGAAGAAAGTATAGAGTTTCAAGGTTTTACCGGAACATTTATTCAATACACTCATGCAAGAATAAAATCTTTGCTAAGAAAACAATTACCGGACGCAAACGCTACGAAAGAGAGTACTAGTTTACATGCAAAAGAAAAGGCAATAATTGTACTATTAGAACAGTATGACAGTTTTGCTTTACAAGCCGCTCAAGACCATAACCCATCCTTGATAGCGATATATGTTTTTGAAGTGGCTAAAACCTTTAATACACTATTTGCTGAATTATCAGTACTAAGTGCTGAAACTGAAGAAAAGAAACATTTACGCTTACAAATAAGCCAATTAACGGCAAGCGTAATTGCTAGCGCCATGCAATTGTTAGGCGTAAAAGTGCCGGAGAGAATGTAAGAAACACGCTATGCTGTTATAAAGTAAAAGCCCCTCATTTTGAGGGGCTTTTTTCATTTAATCTTTTTTAGTAGTATCGGCGGGCTGGGTTTTCTTATTTTTATTTAAGAGTTTATCCAGCGTATTTTTTACTGTTTTTTCTGCAGCCTTTTTTGTATCGTTTACACCACCGCTTTTAACGGTGTCTTTATTACCCAGTATTTGTTTCAGCGCTTCGTCTTTTAAATCTTTTACTACCTGATTTTTTATAGCATTTAAAGAATCCTTAATAGTGGCTTTAGCACTATCAATTTTTGCTTGCGCAAACTCTGTTGCCTGCTCTTTCATATCGCTGATTGCATCGCCTGCTACTTCTTTTAAATCGGTTTTAATTGTTGGGTTAGTTAAGCTGCCACCCATTTTAACATTCAGGTTTACAAACTCACTATTGTTAATAGGAATGCCGCGGTTAGACGCTTGTGTGATTAAGCCGTTCACTAAGTTGTTTGCTTCTTTACCTATATACTTACGTGGTACTTTTAATGCAATGATATAATCAATGGTTTGATCGATGCCATGCATACCGCCAATCTGCATTTCAATATCCTGTACTTTAATGGTAAAAGGTTTTACAAATACTTTACCATGCGAAAATTCAAAACTGTTTTTGATGTCTTTTAAAGTAATGGATTGTAATTCTTTTATCTGTAAGGTATTTGCCAGCTTTTCCAATGGCGCAAATTTGCGTAAGGCACCTTCTAATAATAACAGGTTACCATTACCTGTAAGGCTACTCAAATCAGGCATCATACCACTGGTAAGGTTACCCGTCATGGTTAATTGCGAATTAAGTTTACCGGCTAAAAACTGTCCGATAGGCATTAACTTTTGTACGGTATTGAATGCTAAAAATGTTTTTTGAATATCTACATCTTTTACATCGTAGCTAATAGCTATATCCGGTTCTTTTTTATCCACCTTGGTAGAGTAAGAACCGTTTAAAGTAACTACACCATCCAATGCCTCGGTACGTAATTGCTGTAAACGTATGGCCTGATCGGCAATGCTTACCTGACCATTAATATTTTTGTACGCCACTTTATCGTACATAACCTCACCGGCTTTGGCTTGTAGCGTTAGGTTTAAATTACCCGGCACTACAAATGCAGATGTTGTTGCAGAAGCCGTTTCAGTTTTTTCTTCTGCCGCAGCAGGTTTATCATCACCCATCCATTTGTTCAGGTTCATTTTATCTACAGCTACATTTACCGAACCTTTTAGCGGTTCGTCTTTTATTGCATAACCAATAAGGTTATTAATTAGGCCGGTGGCATTAAAGTTTGAGCCAAGGTATTGTGCCGTTAACTGAGTTATATTGACATGCTGCGTATTAAAAGTTGCTGCAACCACAGGCACTTTAACACCTGTTGGATAATCGGGACTGGTATAACTTACATTTTGTAACGATGCATTACCACCAAGATTGATTTTATCATATTCGCCTTTATCAATTGCCGTTTTATTGCCGGCAAATTGTACATCGGCGTTTAATAAACCGGTTAATACAGTGCCGGGGTCAAAACTTACAAACTGTTTTACATTATCTAATGTAAAACGGCCTTTTGCATTTCCTTTAAAGTTTATCGCCGTCATTGGATTGCTTAAATCCAGGTTAAAATTGATTGGATCCTGCCCTACCTGTATATGCCCGTTGGTAATGTTTACATTGGTATTATCAGCCACTCCACCTGTATTGGCAATTTGTATTTTCATATTGCCATTACTTATAGGTTGTGGAAAATCTGATGAACTATAAAACAGATTAGCTACATCTAAAAAGCCGCCGGCAGAAAAATTACCCGATTGCGTAGTTAATGCTTTCATGGCTCCTTTGGCAAAAATATCAGCCACTACTTTACCTGATAATTTTGTATTGCCTTCCAGTTTAATAAACTGACTAAGTTGTGCTAAATCCAGATTGCCCTTTGCGGCAGCATCAATGTATTGTACTGTTTCGGGTTGTTTTAATAAAAACCTGAAATCAAACGGTGCATTATCCATTTCCAAATGTCCCTTTGATAAATCAATCACGGTATTATCTAACTGACCATCGGGATTGCTGGCGTGTAAAGCTATTTGAATATTTTTTACAGGTTTAGGTAAATCAGGATATTGAAAAGAACCATCGGTTACATTCAATTTTACATCGTAAGCCGGTAATTGTGTAGGGCTATAAGTTCCTTTGGCAAATCCTTCAAAAGCTGCTTTACCATCGGTTTTAATTTTATCAAAATCAGTTTTGTAAATGGCAGGTATTAATGACAGAATATCTTTAAACTCATTTGATGGCGTTTTAAAGTTAATATCCATATTATAGGTACTATCATTTACCAATTGTACAAATCCACCGGCGGATAGTTTCAGGTTATTCAAGGCAATATCATCTGTTTTAAAGCTGTATTTATTATTACTGCTTTCAATAGCAATATCTGCATCAATACTGGTTTTTGTATTAACCAGGTAAGGTACTCCTGCATAAGTAAAGTTTACCGCATCGGTTTTTGTATCGGTAAATAATGTAAAGGCATCCTGATTAAAGTTGCCACTACCCTTATGATTTAGTCCTACTATTTCTGCATACATTCCTCCTGCATCATCCGAATATTTTATATACCCATCATTAATAGCATACTCTTTTAACTGTAAGGAGAAAGGAGAAGAAGCGGTATCTGTTTCATTCAAATTAGTGGTATCACCATCACTACGTACAATATCCCAGTTGGGTTGACCATCTTTATTTACTTTGGCAAAAATGCGTGGCGATTCTAAATACACTCCACCCACTTTGATATCCTCGCCTTTAATTATGCTGATGAGGTTTGCTGATACATCAATTGACTTGGCGGCCAATAAAGTATCGCCGGTAAACGTTTCGTTACCTACAATACTAATATTGCTTACACTAATAGCTACACGGGGAAAATGCCGAAAAAGCGAAAGACTTGCATCTTTAAAATCAACCTTGGCAGTTAAGGCCTTATTAATTTCTTTTTTAACAAGGTTGGTAATTTGCTTTTTAAATACAATAGGAATAATGAATGCCAACGCCAGCAAAACCAATAAACTAATGCCCGAAATTTTTAATACTTTTTTTAACCGCTTATTCATTATTGATAGATGATTTTATAATAACAGAATGACTACCAATAACTAAATATTGGTAATACTATTGGTGGTTTAGGCGGGTAAACGCTGCATGTACAACGCTTTAAGTACAAAATTGCAAATATAAAGCCAGAATGTCAAGGCGGGGATGAGAGTTTAACAAGTTGTAGAGAAATGTCGCCGTGAGGCACAATCAAGTATTTAAAATACAAGAACACTGTCAGGTTGAGCCTGACGAAACCAACAGATTTTTTTTATTGTGCTGCGTAGCCCTTCGTCAGGCTCAGGGTGACAAAGACTCTTTCATTACAAAGCAATTACCATCATACATATATTTTTCTTTTACCATCATCTATAGCATTTATACTATCCGCATATATTATATCGGCAATGGTTTCCGGGTTTGTCCATTTGGAAGTGTCGGCATCGGGCATGGCTTTTTTGTTTTCAGGTGTATTAATAATGTTTGGCACTACCACTTTGGTAATTACATCCTTGTTTTCGTTAGATGCATTTAACACATTGGCTAATTGAAACAGCAATGATTTGGATAAACCATAAGCTACCATGTCCTTACTCTTAAGGGTATCATCGCCGGGTAAAGCACCTATTAAATACAAACGCCCCTTACCTCTTTTCATCATGTGCTGCCAGATGGGTTGGGCAATATTGAAAGCACTAAAAAAGTTAAACTGAAACATTTTTTGTATATCAGCAGGTGTGGTTTTGTTTATATTGCCCATTGCAAAACCACCAACAGTTAATACGGCTGCGTGTATGTTTTTGTTTTTACGAATAGTTGTTTTCATAAAAGTTTCAGCAGCGGTTTCATCTGTCAGGTCAACCATTACATCTTCCCAAATAACACCACCTTTGGCTATGGCAAAGGCATCGCTTTTACGTACCGTGCCAAATACATGGTATTTTTCCTGAAAAAATTTTTGCGCTACTGCTTTACCCAAATTGCCCGATGTACCGGTTACTATTACTGCTTGCATACAATGTGTTTAGGTGTTGAAATTACGATAAAACAATTTGGAAATTTGGAAATTTGAAAATTTGATAATGAGGTTTTCTTAAAAAAACAGAGGCTTACACATTGCCAAATAGAATTACTGAAAGATGCAGTAAGTGACACAAGAGAAAACAATTTGACAATTAGTTGATTTGAAAAATTTGGAAATGAGAGCTTCCGATATTAGCAGGAAACTTACACAATGCCGAATAGAATTACTGAACGATGCAGTGAGTGACACAACAGACGATGATAGTAATAATGCAGCCGGTAACATAAAAAATCCCACAACAAATAAATGCTGTGGGATTAATAAGATTGATTGGCTTCAGCCCGAATATTAGCAACGCTAACATACTGCCAGCCCGGATGATACGTTTTTCCCGGCAGATTAACAGGCAAAGGTAGGATGCTGGTATAATAAAAAAGATAAGGCTAAGATAAATAAAAACTTATTTCACCTATACTTTTTCTTAGCTATACATTTCCTCTCTTAAGGTTTTTACACGCTCATCTTCCAAATATTCATCAAAGGTCATTAACCTATCAATAATTCCTTTAGGCGTTAACTCAATAATACGATTAGCTACGGTTTGTACAAAAGTATGGTCATGGCTGGTAAACAATACCACACCTTTATACTCCGTACATTGTTCGTTAAAGCTTTGAATACTTTCCAAATCCAAGTGATCGGTTGGTTGATCCAACATAATACAGTTGGGGTTTTGCAACATCATACGACTAAGCATACAACGTACTTTTTCACCACCGCTTAATACATTGGTCATCTTCATTACATCATCGCCGCTAAATAACATTTTACCTAAAAACCCACGTAAAAAAGGCTCATCCACATCAGTAATATGTGGTGGTACAAATTGTCTTAACCAATCCATCAGGTTTAAAGGCGTTTCAAAATATTTGCTGTTATCCTGTGGTAAATAAGCATTGGTAATAGTAGTGCCCCATTCGTATGTACCGCTGTCTGCGGTAGCTTCGCCATTTACTATATTAAAAAAGCTGGTAACGGCTAATGGGTCACGGCTAAGAAAAGCTATTTTATCATTTTTATTTACCGAAAAAGTAACGTTGTTAAACAAGGCACGACCATCAATTTTTTTGCCCAGTTTTTCAATGTTTAAAATTTGGTTACCTACCTCACGCAATGGTTGAAAAATAATGCCGGGATACTTTCTGTAACTCGGTTCAATTTCTTCGATAGATAATTTTTCCAATGCTTTTTTACGGCTGGTAGCTTGTTTACTTTTTGATGCATTGGCGCTAAAGCGTGCAATAAAATCAACAAGTGCCTGACGTTTCTCTTCGGTCTTTTTATTTTTATCGTTTATCTGGCGGGCCATTAACTGCGAGCTCTGGTACCAGAAGCTATAGTTACCCGTAAATATTTTTATTTTCTGACGATCCACATCTGCAACGTGTGTACACACGGCATCTAAAAAGTGACGGTCATGGCTTACTACCAATACAATGTTTTCGTAGTCGGCCAAAAAGTTCTCTAACCAACCAATTGTTTCAATATCTAAACCATTGGTAGGCTCATCCAGTAACAAAATATCGGGGTTACCAAAAATAGATTGTGCCAATAACACACGCACTTTAAGGTTAGCCGGAATATCTTTCATTAAACTGTGGTGATACTCTTCTTTAACACCCAGGCCGCTAATTAAAGTAGCCGCATCACTTTCGGCCGTGTAACCACCCATTTCGCCAAACTCAGCTTCCATTTCACCGGCTTTCATGTAATCATCTTCCGTAGCATCGGGGTTATTGTAAATAGCATCTTTGGCATGCATTACATCCCACATTTTTTTATGGCCCATCATCACGGTATTAATTACCGTTTGCTCATCAAACTCAAACTGATTTTGTTTTAATACAGCAATACGTTCGCCGGGGCTAACCGTTACACTGCCTTTATTGGGTTCAATTTCGCCACTCAAAATTTTTACAAAAGTACTTTTACCGGCACCATTGGCACCAATAATACCATAACAATTGCCTTTTGTAAAATTCAGGTTTACCTCTTCAAACAATACCCTTTTACCGTAAGCCAGTTTAAGGTCTTTAACACTTAGCATATTGCGCTTTATTTTATTTTAACTGTTCAAAAGCCCGCAGGCCTTATTAAGAAGGCGCAAAGGTACAACAAAATAAGGGGTATTAAACACCCCAAAACAACAATTTGAACTAAGGTTTTGAGCAGTAGTTGCTTAGAAGAAAATTATGGGGTGCCCCTGCATATTTAGTGGCATTAATAACTGAGTATCAACACATGCAGGGTCGGGCTATCCGCTGTATCTTTTGCCCTGCGCTGCCATTGCCCACGCTTCGCAAAAGGATGTCGCTGCTATCCCTCACCCGGGAGCCCAGCAATAATTAAAGTCTTTTTATTTAGATGTAGCTACAATGCCGTATTGGCCATAGCGGGCATCCCACTGGGTAAGAAGCGTAAAAATTGAAAACAATATAAATCTTAAGGAACGTGTAGCGCTTAAGCCCTTCACTGTTTTACAATTATAGCCCGCTTCGTCAAACATGCGTACCATGCTCTTTTTTGTAAAAAAACGTAAGTGGGTTTTATCCATTACACCATACGCTTCATACCGCCAATCCTTTTTTAAAAACAAAGCAGTTAACACTTTAAAATAACGAATATTAGGGATAGATGCAATGATGATACCATTGGGAGATAGCTTTGTACGAATGGTTTCCAAAACGGTGTAAGGATCCACCAAATGCTCTAAAACATCATTAAAAAAAATAACATCAAAATAGTTATCAGGTAGAGAACTAATATGGTTTTCACATGGGCCTGCCAATGATTTATCTAGTATTTTGCCAGCCTTTTCAGCCTCTTTTTGTACATATTCAATTCCCCATGTTTCGGCATTATATTTTTGTTTTACTAACACAGCAAAAGATCCATCACCGCAACCTACATCCAATACCTTTTTAGGTTCATTAACAATAAAATCCAGTAATTCTTTACGTGGATTGTTATAATACCCATCAGGTTTTGTTTCGTAATATTTCATGTGTTAGTTTGGTTAAATAATATTGGGCCGAAAGTACAATAATATTAAATAGCCCCTCTTGTTTTCAGGTCTATATATTTATTCAGTGTATTAACCGTTAAGTTTTGTGGTGTAGTGAGTATTGATAAAATGCCGTTTTGTTGCAGTTCTTTCACCATTAGTTTTTTTTCAAAAGCAAATTTTTCGGCAATGGTTTTTATGTAAATATCTTCCATGTTATCCGCCTTATTATCCATCACTTTTTTAAGCTCGGTGTTTTCAAAAAACACTACTACCAATAAATGGTAATGGGCCATTTTTTTTAAGGCGGGCATTTCTCGTTGCAAACTTTCAACCGATTCAAAATTGGTAAACAATACCAACAAACTACGGTTGGTTATGCGGTGCCTTATTACGCCATATAACTTTTCAAAGTCGGCTTCTAAAAAACGAGTTTCCTGTTTGTACAAAGTTTCCAACACCAGGTTCATCTGCGTGGTCTTTTTATCGGCAAGTACAAATGAGTCTAATGTTTCGGCAAAGGTTATAAGCCCTGCCCTATCCTGCCGGGCCAATGCTACATTACTTAATACCAACGATGCATTAATGGCATAATCCAATAAAGTAAGGCCTTCAAAAGGCATTTTCATTACCCGGCCTTTATTTACTACACAATATATCTGCTGGCTACGTTCATCGGTAAAGTTATTCACCATCAGGTTACCTTTACGGCCGGTTGCTTTCCAGTTAATAGTGCGGTAATCATCGCCGGGTACATAATCTTTAATCTGTTCAAACTCCATGCTATGCCCCAAACGGCGCATGCGCCTTACTCCGGCTTCCTGTAATTTATTGGTAACCGCCAGTAACTGGTATTTACGCATTTGCAGGTACGATGGATATACTTTTGTTGTTTGTTGCTCATTAAAAACATATTTCCGTTGTACCAACCCTAATACGCCATTTACAAACAGGTTAATGTTGTTAAATTCATATTCGCCACGGCTTAATGGTTTTAAATGGTATTGGTACATTTTTTCTTCATTGCCATTTAACTGCATTTTAACCCGCCAGTTACGCAACTGAAACTGTACCGGAATTTCATCAATAATAGAAACAGTTATTTTAAAACCATAATTATTTTTTACAATCAAGTCTATTTTATTATCATCGCCAATACTTAAACGGTTGCTCACATTTCTATGTGCAACAATACCTTTTTTACTATACAGCAACAATCCATCTATCAGCACTGCCAACAACAATAACAGCAAAATTATATTTGCCAGTTGGGCCAGTACAGGTACAAAATAGCTGATAAAATACAGTGTGGCCGCTACGGCCCCCACTATAAAAAAGCTATTACGTATGTAAAATGATTGCAGCATAGTTTAATTAGCGAGGAACATCTAATCCGTTTATTATTTGTTTTATTACTTCTTCTTCGGTAACACCTTCCATCTCCTTATCAGGTGCCAGAATAATACGATGGCGTAGTACCGGCACGGCCACCTGCAATATATCTTCAGGTGTTACAAAATCACGGCCCTGCATAGCGGCAATTGCTTTGGATGCATTCATAATGGCTAAGGAAGCCCTGGGCGAAGCACCCAGATAAATTGACTTATGGTTACGCGTTTGGTGTACCAGTTTAGCAATAAATGCCAATAACTTTTCTTCTATTAATTGCAGTTTTATCTGCTCACGCAGGCTTACAATTTGTGAGCCGGGTAAAACAATATTAATAATAGAGTCGGCAATGGTATTACCTAACTGATGGAATTTATTTAAGATAGCCAGTTCTTCATTTTCATTGGGATAAGGCACTACAATTTTAAATAAAAACCTGTCCAGTTGTGCTTCGGGCAAACGATACGTACCTTCCTGCTCTACGGGGTTTTGTGTAGCAATAACCATAAAAGGTGGTGGCATTTTATATGTCTGGCCATCTACAGTTACTTGTTTTTCTTCCATTACTTCCAGTAAGGCAGACTGTGTTTTTGCCGGAGCCCGGTTAATTTCATCTACCAAAACCAGGTTACTAAAAATTGGACCTTGTTTAAAATCAAAGCTTGACTCTCGTGGGTTAAACACCGGTGTACCTATTACATCCGATGGCATTAAATCCGGTGTAAACTGTATACGTGAAAAACGGGCTTCTACACAACGAGCTACCAGTTTTGCACTCATGGTTTTGGCTACTCCCGGCACACCTTCAATTAATACATGTCCATCTGCTAATAATGCCGCTATTAATAGTTTAACCATTTCGTCCTGGCCAACAATTACCTTTTTTATTTCGGCCTGTATATTTAATACGGCGTTACTTAAGCCCGATAAATCGGTACGTTGTTCAAATATTTGTTCTTCCATAATTTTTAAAGGTCTCCAAAACCCTTTTTATAATTTTTAAAAACCGAATTATGACTTTAACAATTATTGTAACGCTCCTTTTGAGCAACAATAAAATCTTTTATTTCTACGTTTCGTGAGACACGAACCGAGGCGTCACTGCAATTGGCAAATTATCTAATTTCCAAATTGTCTAATTATTTAAGCTTTTCTATAAAATGCTTCCAACAATAAATAAAACTGTTGCAAGGACTGTGCATTAATATGCATGCCGGTCCTTAAATTATTTATTACTGTAACAATATGTAAAATCTCTTCTTTAGGCACATCAGTTTTGGCATGTACTTTTTGCACAAACTCATCGCTTAACTGGTTAGTGGCTAATTTATAATTACTACGTAAATGCTCCAGAAAATAAGCAGCCATTTTATGTGCCAGGTTTGTATGATCGCCTTTGTCGTAATATAACCTGCCAATGGTTTTTACAAAATCCAATGAATCGTTCTTTGGTTTTTCTATTACCGGTATAGCCCTTTGTTTACGGCGCATGCCTAATAAAACATATAAGGCTAACAACAAAGCTCCTAAAATTAAGCCTGTAGAAATACCGGGATATTTCATAATTGCACTTAAAAAACCCGGGCTATCGTCATCATTGCGACCATTTTTTGTTAGCTGGTCTTTTGTTAGGTAATACTCATCCCATACTACTTTTTTTGTTTTAGCCGGTATAACCGATAAAACAGCGGACATATAATTTAAATTACTATCCTGCAATAAAAAATGATTAGAAAAAGCCAGGGGCGCACTATGCAAGTAAATATTTCCTTTACCGGCTGCTATTGCCATAAAATTAGGCTCGCCGCTAGAACCCCTGCCTAATACGGTAGTAAAACTGCTATCGTATCTGGTGAAATGTGAATCAAACCGACGACCATTGTATTTGAATTTTACATTACCCTTATAAGGCGGTGTAACCAATGTAGCCTGACTGGTACTTTTAGAGGAACTTACTTTTTCGGACAAACGGTTTTTGCATTTAAAAATATCTTCGGCATAATGGCTAAACTCGAAAGATGAAATAAATACATCATTACCGGCTTCGGCAAAACGAATTAATTGTTTTACTTCATATTCGTCGGCCATAAAATACGGCGCTACAATAATAAGTGCCTGTTTATCTTCGGTATCATCCAGCTGCTCCCAAAAACCCGGTTCTTCAGCGGAGGTAGTTACTTTTGCAACCGGAAATAATTTGTTTAACTGGCTATATGCCACAAAACTGCCATACGGAATTTTATCACGTTTGCGCAATGTTACACGTTCATCAAATCGTTTACCATCGTCACTACTGCTACAGCCATCTTTAAATACCAGTACAAAAACAGCAACAATCACAATGCCCAATAACCAATATGGTATAGTTTTTTTCAACGGTAATTTATCTTTTCGTTTAGGGCTTCTACATCTTGTTTTATAACATCAAACACTTGCTGGTTTACCGGAAATAAACCATACCAGGCATACTCGTAATGACGGGTAACTTTAAAGAAAGCAGGATAATAACCTGTTTGATGCAATTGCATTAAATAATCGAAGTTTGTTGCATCCTGCTTATAATTAATAATATTACGGGTATGCATATTTGCTAAAATTTGCAAATACATTAAACGTATAGCCAACCGATAATCGTTATTGGTTACTGCCCGGTTAATAGCAGAGGCATAGTTAATGGCAAATATATCGTCCGGTATATCGTGTAGTTCATTATCGGTTGCAAAGTTTTTAGGTGTACGACGAAATAAAGCGCCTTGACCATTTGTGGTGTACCACCATGCTATGAAAATAAGGAAACCAAATATTATGACTATCCATAAAAAAGTACCTAACCATGGTACACTACTTAACCCTACCGATTGAGAATTATTACTGGAAGTTTTCTTTTCTTTTTCTTTATAATTTACATACCAAAAATCGCTTTGGTTTAAAAAAGAATCTTTTACTGTGGATGAAATGTTACGTTGGTTTAATGACCTGCCCACAGAATCGTTAAAATAGATGGAACTAAAATTATTATGTATTTTTTTGTACTTATTGTCAGTCACTTCTTCATCATAAACATTTTCCTGCGCCAATGGTGGCTCTATAATATCTTCTTCCGTTAAAATTTCTAATATACGAGTTTCCTTTTTAACTGTGTCAGCTGTTTGTGCATATGTATAAGTAGTTAACAACAATACTAACGATAAACCTGCAATTTTAAATGCGCTTATACGGGCCCTCACCATCTTTTTTGTTACCTGCATAATGCCCAATAGGGCCTCCCCAAACCCCTCCGAAGGAGGGGCTTTAGAAATCCTTACATTATAAAAAAAATGTGGATAGAATATTTGCACTAACATAATGCTCATCTGTGTTAATGCAGTTGAAGTGTGCGACGCAACCAAAGCTGATAGTAGTAATGCAGCTGATAACCCAAAAAATAAAAATAGTAAGTATTGCAACGGCTACGGTATTAATGGTTTGGTTTGTACAGTTACTAATTTACTAAAACGGCGATGCAATTTGATGGGATAAATAATAAAATACCATATTACAAATACGATGGATAATGAGGTTACTAAGGTGGTTAAAATAGACAGATCGTTATACAAACGGGTAATTAGGCCTTCGAAAAAAGCGGCTAAAGCAAATACCGGTAATAAACCTACAATTATTTTTACACCATCTTTTGCGCCTTGCCTGAAAGCCGCCATACGACTTAATGTACCGGGAAATAAAAAACTTTTTCCTAGTATAAGACCTGCGCCTGCCGCTACAATGATAGCAGTAATTTCTAGCGTACCGTGTACAAAAACTACTAACCAAAAATCAAGACCAAGCCCCTGCGATGCAAACAACTCATCGAAAACGCCAACCATAAAACTATTGCTGGCCAAAATATAAATAGTGGGTATGCCACAAACTATTCCGGAAGCATAAGCCAGTAAGGATACTTTGATATTATTAATCATAATGCCCAGCCAACTTAAAAAAGGATTACCTTTTTCGTACACCCCAAAAGGATTTCCTTTTTCAATATTGTCAATGGTCATGTCAACATAACCATCGCCCAAAACCATACGGGTTACGGTTTCATCTTTGGCCGACAAAAAATAACCTAATCCAAAAAATAACAGAAAAATAAACAAAGCCAGTAACATGGTTTTGTAATGCTTAGCAATGGTGAGTGGCATATCGTATTTCCAAAAACGTACGAGCCGATTGGTTTCCTCTACCCTATTTTTATAAATACCTAAGTAAATGCTGGAAGCCTGTTTATTTAAATACCCTGTTACTTTACCTGAGGGATAAAAGGTTTTTGCGTAAGCTAAATCATCTACCAATTGCGTAAAATCTTTTGCCATTTCGTCCGGATCATCGGACGGCAAATGCTGATTTTTTAGCCAGCGGTCTTTATTTTTTTTAATAAAAAGTGCTTCTCTCAAAAATGGTAGTTTATACGGGTTGTAAAATAATACTTTTTGTATATCTTTTTCAGGAAAATTTAAAAGGATGGATAATTGTAAAATCTTTATGGTATTTGTAAGCGTTAATAGATATTTTTAAGAATACATCGTATAAAATTGTATTTTACAATCCTAAGTTGATTTATGAGCGTTATTAAGATACCTACTTCTTTTAATATTGATATTGAGTTTGAGGCGCCGGGAGTGCACCGAAGGTTTTTTGCTTTGGTGATTGATATGGTTATTGAAATTGTGTACTTTTTAATTGCAGCCCGTATTTACAGCGGCTTTCTGGATAATTCAAACTCCTATAGTGAGGACGCATCGCACAACTTATGGGCCATACAACTATTATTATTACTACCACTTGGCCTTTACCACCTGGTAATGGAAATTACCACCAACGGGCAGAGTGTTGGTAAAAAAATTTTACAATTAAAAATTGTAGATGAAAACGGAGGCAAACCGGGCATAAGTCAATTTTTAATACGTTGGTTACTTCGCATTTCGGATTTTACTATTCTGATTTTGTTAATACAAATTTTATTAGGCATAGGATTAGATAGTGCCGGTACTGCTTTTATTGTATTGCTATTACTGGGTTTTCTTTTTACCGATGCAATATTAGTTGCTACATCAAAAAAAGGACAACGTATTGGTGATATGCTTGCACATACTATTGTTATACGTACCAACAATAAATCAAACATTGAGGAAACTGTATTTCAGGAAGTTGCCGATAATTATGTACCGCAGTTTCCGCAGGTAATGCAATTAACAGACAGGGACCTGAATGTGATAAAAACGATACTTGATACCTCTACCAAAAAGCGAGATTACGAAATGGCTTTAACTGCATCAGAAAAAATTAAAAGCCATTTGAAAGTGCAAACATCGCTTACTGCTTATGAATTTTTAGAAACATTATTGAAGGATTACAACTACTTATCTACAAAATAATAAAAGAGGTCATTACTGACCTCTTTTACATTTTTATTAAGATAAATGACAAGTTTATTATTTCACTATCACCCAGCGGTTTAAAAAATTACCCGGTGTTTCTATCACTATTTTGTAAAACTTTTGTGTGTTGCCAGATACATCAATAACAACTTTTTCCTGCGCTACCGGCACTGTTGCTTTTAATGTATAGTTATCCTTACCGCCTTCTTTAAACAGGTTGGTTTCCGATACCCATATTTTAGCATCGCCTTTTTTATTAACTGCCTGCCAGTTTATAAGTAACTTCCCATCTTCCAATTTCGCATCGGGTTTTATAGCTGAAAGTTTATCGGTTAACGAAACACCATCAATTTCCATTAACTGCTCACGTGGAATATTTACACTTAAAAAAGAAGCCAACGTAGGCATAATATCAACCACACCCGGATTTCCTGTTTTGTAATAATTATTCAAACCACTTGCATTAGTAACAATCCATGTGGCTCTTTCTCTGTCTGATTGTCCGCCGTGGCCCTTGCCTGTTTTAGCATCGCGGCCATGATCTGTAGTAATGTAAATAACCCAATCTTCCTTATGTTTTTGTGTACGGTAATTAATAGCATCCCACAATCGGCCAATTTGTTTATCCATTAACGATACAGCCCTGTAATACTCCGGCCCGTCGCCATATTTGTGGCCCATATCATCCGTATATTCCAAATACACCCACGACAAATCAGGTGCTTCGGTTTTAATATATTCCGATGCATTATCAACAACGGCTTCATCAATCTGCAACATAAAATCACGGTTGACATCATGCGGATATTTAATTGTATCCAATTCCAAACCATCAAAATGATACGTTAGTTTATGGTTACCAGTTGCTGGCAAACCTTCGCCAACAAGCTTGGTACGGTTATCTAACCAACTGGAAAAAACAGCCGTTTTCTTTTGAGGATACTGTTCCTGAAAAAAACGAAAAATAGTACTGTAATTATAGTTGGGTGCTTTAATATCATTATTCCAAACATTATGTTTATTAACCCATGTACCGGTTAGTAAACTATTGTAACCAACAGCAGATATGGTTGGGGTTTGAGAATAACCACCTTTTTCGCCACCCACATGTGCACGTGTGTAACCGTTTTTTCCGGCAACTTTATCTAAAAAAGGAGTCGGCTGTGTTTCAATTACATCGGCTGATATTCCATCTACAATAACAAATATTGCCTTCTTAGCTTTTTGCGCCTGCAACTGAATGCCTGCAACTAAAAAAAACAATACACATAACCATTGTTTCATAAAAAATATTTCATTAATTCATAACCGGCATTGCCTAATGGCAAAATTAAGGCAATGCCGGTATGGTAAAAATTTTAATGTACCCGGCAGCAGTAACATCCATCATCGTCCCTTGCGTCGCACTGTTGTGCACCTGTAACTTTACTCACCACTTTGCAAGGTTCACGCCGATTGAATAAATGACACTCTAGCTGAAAATGTTATGAGGCAAAAAACAAACCGCTGCAATTTAGTAACGGTAATACTGCTTATATCATAACTACTGTAATATCCACATTACTCCATTAATATCATCTACAGCAGCATATTGTGATTTAACAGCTTGCTCAACATTTACCCTATTATTATTATACTCATCAATTGGGTACATCCAGCGTTTAGGCACTTTACCGCCGTTTAAAATACCGGCGCCGGCAGTTTCAAATAATGGAAAACTGGTTCTGCGTTGCTCATAAAAAGGCTGCCAGCCAGTATTCATAAACATGCTTATGTATTTCTGTGTAATAATCTGTTCAATTTCTTTACCAGACTGCAATGTTATAATAGGTTGTGCCAGGTAGGTGTTCATTCTAGCTTCCGTGTAAGCATTATTAAAGTTTGAAAAAGACAATGAAGCCTGAATGCCATTTTTATAATAAGTATTCGCATCACCGCTAATCCAGCCCCTAACTACAGCTTCTGCTAATATAAATTGTAGCTCTGCATAGCCCATTAATACACTGGGTTCATTAATAGCTTCATAAGAATAACGATCGTGTATTTGTGAGGCATTGCCTGCACCTCTTTTACCCGTATTATAAGCTAAGGCTGCACTTCCTATTAATCCGTCATAGGCATTAAAATCAGTAGCGGGAACGGTTGCCGAAGGTTTAGCTTTACCAAATACAAATAAACGAGGATCTTGTAAATCTTTAAGAATACGAACAAAAGTACTATCCAGGTAATAATCCGTTTTCATAGAATTATTATTAAAAAACGGATACTGGTTACCTGTGATATTATAGTACGTGAACTTTCCATTATCTGCATTTCCGGCAAGTAAAGGGTATTTAGCCGGGTTAGATACAATCTCGTTAAAACGTTGTTTGATATTTAAGGATGCTACCGATTCTTTTTTAGAAAGACTCATTAATACTCTTAGTGTATAAGCGTTAATCAAGCGTTTCCATTTATCAATACTACCGTTATAAACAAGGTCACCTCCTATTGCCACTTCACTGGCAGATAGAGAATCCGATGCAATTTTAAGGTCGTTTAAAACACCAATATAAATATCCTCTTGTTTATCATACGCAGGACGAATAGCAAGCGTGTCCGTAACATTATTATTCCCGATAGACTGCATCATTTTAGAATAAGGAATATCGCCAAATGTCTGCGTCATGCCTACAATAAAATACGAGCGAAAAAACTTACCAATGTAACGATAATTTAATTTACCTACACGAGCCGCTTCTTGCTCCATCTTTACTACTTGTGCTATATTATTGTAGCCCATGCCACTACGCTGCCAGCCATAATACTGTGTATTACTGGCACCTTGGGTATATACTAAATAACGGGAGGCCAATGCTGCGTCTGCCGAAATAGTAGAAAATGCAGTTCTTTCAATATTAGTTAATAACAAAGAAGGATCCGCTACAGTTGGGTTATTAGGGTTTACTTGATATTCTTCAAATTTATTACAGGATGCAAATACCGCAACCAGTAAAAGCATGAATATAGATTTATATTGTTTCATCGTTTTATTTTTTATCTGTTTGCAGTTTAGAATTTCAGGTTCAGGTTTATACCAATGCTGCGCATAGAAGGGGTTTGCAGGTTATCAGACTCTGCATCAGGATCAACATTCGGGATTTTGGAAAGAATAAACATATTATTACCGATAAGTGAAACAGAGGCAGATTTAAATACATTTTTCACCCATCTAGTTGGTACATTATATGTCAATACTAAATCACGCATTTTTAAATAGGTGCCATCATAGTAATGATAATTATTCAACATGTCGCCACTGGTAGTTTGCATGAAACTGATATAGTTTACCGCTGTGGTATTAGGAGCAAACTTGCGGGTATCTGACAAAACATTTCCATAGCTATCATAAGTAACAGCACCTGAGGTTACTACTACACCAGGGCCTACGTAAGTACTGTTACCGGGATTGGCATCGTCACGGTATTGTGTCACCGTTCCTTTAGCAGAACCACCCCACCACATTTTCTGATTGGTAGTTGAGTAAATCAAACCACCTAAACGACCATCAAATGAAAAACTTAAAGAAAAGTCTTTGTACGTAAATGTATTTTGCACACCGTATATCCAGTTAGCATCACTATTACCAAAATACTGACCATAAGGTGAAACGGCCTGCATACCATTGGCATTATAAATAGCTTGTCCGTCCGGTGCAAGTGCTTGGGATATATATATTCTATCCATTCTTTGGCCTTCTTTCACTTGACCAATATAACCATCAGGATTATGTGTTGCTTCTTTTAACCAACGGTGTACATTACTAAAGTTAATGCTGGCGTCCCAACTAAAATCTTTTCCTTTAAATGGTGTACCGCTTAGCATCATCTCCCATCCTTTTCTAAGATAGACATTTGCGTTTGTCAATATATTATTATATCCACTAGATTGTGAAGGATATATGTTGGCAAAGTTGTTATAGTCTTTATTTCTAAAGTAAGTTACATCCAGATTAAGCCTGTTTTTTAACAAACCAACAGCAACACCGTACTCACCTGATAAAACAGTTGCAGGTACCAAGTCAGGAGAAATAAAAGTTGAAGGCCAAACTAGTGATGGTACATTATTCCATTTGGGGCCAATACCATAAGTAGTTAAATGGGCATAAGGGTCGCCGCTATTGATAAAACCTGTATTAACCTTTGCCCACGATCCTCTCACTTTTAAGAATGATATTGTTTCGGGCAATTTAATCACATCAGATAAAACCGCCGACACACCTGCTGATGGATAGAAGTAGCCATTGTTTTTTACCGGTAATGTGGAAGTTTTATCGTAACGACCTGTAAAAGACAAATACACAAAACCCATGGTTTCAATATCTAACATACCATAAGCACTGGCCGTTCTTCTCTCTCTTAATAAATTAGAGCCCTTTAATGGATTGATTGTATTACTTAATGCATAAAAACCAGGAATAGTCAAACCATCAGTAGTAGCATACACCGACTCAAGCCTTCTATAAGCATTAGCACCACCGGCCGTTACATTCAATTTCAGGTTTTTACCAAAACTGTGTTTATAGTTTAAAATTAAATCTGAATTTATATCAAAGTAGTTTGCATTATCTACAGCAAAATTTCCTCTGGAAATGTAACTGTAAGCAACATAACTATTTGGCTCTTGTACTGTTCCAATACTGGAATACTGATTAAAACCATTCCTGAATTTAACGGTGAAGTCATCAGATATTTTATAATCAAAAGTCACTTGACCAAAACTGTTGTTTCTTTTATACCCATTCAAAAATTCGTTGGCTACAAAGTGCGGGTTATTATACCATGATAAATTATAGTTGCGTTGTTGCAATCCTTCTCTGCCCGGCATCCAGTAATTTTCTAAATCTCTTATATCAATATCCGGACCTATCCATAAAATAAGATTATATAAATAGTTTGGCGGACCATAACCAACTGTTGGATAGTTATCAGAATATTCTCTATTGTAAGTCAACTTACCATCCATACTTAGTTTGGGTGTTAATTGGTAATTACCACCAACTGAAAAAGATGTGTTTTTTAAACCCGTATTAGGCACTACACCTTCCTGCGAAATATGGTTAGCAGAAACCCTGAAAGAACCTTTCTCGGTACCAATTGAAGCTGATACACCATTCGTAGATAAAACTCCTGTTCGGAAAAAGTTTTTGATATTATCCTTACCTCTTGACAAAAAAGGCGTTGCAATACGTTGTCCTGTAATCGGATCTATCGGACTATCATACTGTGTTGTTTCAAAATATCCGCTGGGTGTGCCTGTTACACGTTGGTCAAGCTTTGGACCCCATATCCATCCACCACCTTCGGTACCACCGCCAGAGCCGTTTACATAAGCATATTTACCCTGGTCGCCATTACCATAAGTAGTCTGTACTTTGGGTATTACCGTATAACTGGTCTGAAACATGGTTGACGAATTCAGCTCCACACTTATTTTACCTTTTGCACCTTTTTTTGTTGTGTACAAAATGGCACCGTTTACACCTAATGCACCATATAATGCACCCGCCGCTGTACCTTTTAATACACTCACGCTCTCTATATCATCAGCATTAATTTTATAAGGATCAGCATCCGGATCAGGAATACCATCAATAACAATTAAAGGTGTTCTACCACGTAACGATATTCCCGGGTTACGAAATAAATCGGTAGTGTTATTAATATTTAACCCGGCTACTCTTCCGGTTAAAGCACCTAAAGCAGTTGGTGTTTTTGTTTTGGCCATTACATCACCACTTACTTCCTGCACCGAATAACCAAGGGTTTTTTGTTGCTTTTTAATACCCAAGGCCGTTGTTACTACTACTTCGTTTAACTCATTGTTAGCAGAAGCTTGTAACCATACGTTTATTTCATTTTTACCATTTGTGCTTATTAACTGCGACTCATACCCAAGGTATGAAAACACAAGTGTAGCATTTGACGGAACAGTCAAACTAAAACGACCGTCATTATTGGTAGCTATACCACGTCCCGATCCGCTGACCGTTACTGATACACCACTTAATACACTGCTGTCAGCAGCGGAACGTACCCATCCGGAAACGTTTCTATCCTGCGCATGTAAAATATTGCACAGCAATAATAAAAAAATAATACCTGTAACTGATTTCATACATGAAATTTTAAGCGTTGATCCTGTTGTTTTGTAATAAAGAGAGCTTTAAAAATTAGTCAAAACAAAAGTGAAGAATTAAGTGTATAAAAAATAATTTATTGAACGTGCATTCAATGAATTATTATAATCGTAATAGAAGCGTCACAATTAATTAATACAGACAAAACCAAAAAATGTGTATCGCTCAATCAGTTTACCAACTAAAATGTTTTTATTGTTAAGTAGCGTATATTTTAATAACAAATGAAGGCTTGAAACTTATCTTTGCAACAAACGTGCATGTTTATTTATGGGACGAAAAAGTATTAAGGCCTCCCGGCAAAAAGAAATTATTGAAGCTTTTTATAATGTAGCCAAGAAAGAAGGATTAGAAAATGCGTCTATTGCAAAAACTGCCGCCCTAATCGATATTAATCCAAGTTTAGTAATCCATTACTTCAATACAAGAGAATATTTGATGTACGGATTAATAGAATATATTCTGGATAAATACTTATTAATCTTTAAAACACCGCCGCGATTTCAGGACAATCCTCAACAAAGGCTATTGCATATTATTGATAATATTTTTTCTCATAAATGGAATACCCTGTTTGATGACAGCGTTTCTTATAGTTGTTACTCACTTGTTTTTAGGGACAAGCTAGTAAAAGAAAAGTATAAGGTATTGTTAGACACTTTACGCAATAATTTAAAAACTATTATTGAAGATTGTAATAAACAAGGAGTTCTTTCTGTTAAAAACCCGGCACTCACTGCCGATGTAATTTTTGTAATTGTAGATGGTGCTTATTATTATTTAAGCCTTGAAAAAGACAAAATTGTGTATAAAGAAAAATTAGCGTTTTACAAACAGCAAGCACTGTTACAACTTAATCTTTCTTCTTCCAGAGCAAGAAAAAAATAGCCACTACTGCAATTACACCCCAAAAAACATTTACAACAACATTAGGCATATCTGCATAGTACATAGCATTGGCAGTTAGGCCAATTGCGCCTATCACATTTAGAAAATGATAAAACGGTTGATTTGCCCTTAACCTACCAATGGTTAACAATAAATACGCTACCAGATAAGCAATAGTACCTACCCAACCTAATACAGGATATATAAGAGGAATGCTTGCTAATAACATGCTACAAAAATTTCATGCAGTCTAAATGACTAAATAAATGTGTATTATAAAATTAGGAATTATGATATTCAAATACAGCATAGGTTATTAAGTTTGTATTAAACATTTCCTTCTCATAAACAAAAAACAACAATATTGTATACATATAAAAAGCCCGCACATACATGCGGGCTTTAGCAATTTATATAGAGATGTATTAAGCCAATAACCTTCCTAATACAAAAAACAATATAATTAATACCAAGGCTACCATTACCAGCATAATAATAGCACCGGTAATTTTAAAGTAAGTAGCCAGGTAATTAAAACTTATGTTTAATTCCTCCTGGTTAAGTCTTTCCACTGCCGATTTTGATATTTGCGAAAACTTATATAAAAAGTAAAAGTTAACTGCGCTAAATAATAAACTTATAATGGCAGAAACCAATCCACCTTGTCCGGTTAATAAATTAGCAGCAAATCCTTCAACAATTACCGGATCCGGTCTTCGTAAATCTCTGAAGTAAGATAAAATACCAATTATACCACTTGCCAGTGTTAAAAAACTAAATATACGTGTGTACGAAGCAAGTTTTAATATCGATGATCTTTCCTGTACCTGCAATTCGTTATCGTCAAAAATGGATGGGTTGTCTTCCTGATTGTTGTACATAAAATAGTTTTAAAATAAACCGGTTAAACCTGTGAATACCGAAAAAGCGGTTAATACAATGGCAATAATAAAATATACGTTTAACGATTTTATGCCTTCGTTAAAACTATATATATCATTACCGGCAACCGCCCTTTTAAATAATTGTGACGCCCTGAATAAAAAATAAAACCATGCTCCAAAAACCACTAGTAAAAAACCAACACCTAACATAAGTGCTGTACCGGCCATACTAGCCGTTGCAGCATCTATTTCCGCTGTTTCATTAAAAGCCTTTATCAGGCTTGCTCCAGCAAATACAAGGGTTAATAACATAATAGCAATAAAACCAAAAACGGTATAAGAAATAAAACCGGCCCAGTTGGCTATTGATTTTATTTCTGTTTTTGTATTATCGTCAAACTTAAGTCCAAACAAGGTTCGTTCCTGTTCCTGATCCATACTAAATAGTTTACGTCTAAGATATTTATTAAAAGTTCTAAAGCAAATTAAATCATCATAACTTTTTAATATGCTCTGGCAAACAACACTCGTTGCTCCGAAGGTTTGCCCGACCAGATACAAACACCGGCTTCCTGTTTATTGTCTAAAGGAATACAACGGATAGTTGCCTTTGTTGCTTCCTTAATCGCATCTTCTGTTTCAGCGGTACCATCCCAATGTGCCGATACAAATCCGCCTTTCTTATCCAACAAATCAATCAATTCTTCTTTGCTGTTCGCTTCGGTAATATGCTCTTGTTGGTATTGCTTGGCTTTATCAAACATATTACGCTGAATAGTGCGTAACAAACCATCCACATATTGTGCCAATCCATCTAAATGAATCGTTTCTTTTTCTTTAGTATCTCTACGTGCAATCTCTACCTTACCGGCTTCCAAATCACGGGCACCTAATGTAATACGGATAGGCACACCTTTTTTCTCATGCTCAGCAAACTTCCATCCCGGGCGGGTATTATCGTTATCATCATACTTAACCCGTAAACCTAAACTCTTAAGGTTGGCTAAAATCTCAGTTGCTTTTTCATCCACCATTTGCTTTTGCTCATCGCCTTTGTAAATAGGCACAATTACAACTTGCAACGGTGCAATTTTTGGCGGCAAAATTAATCCTTCGTCATCGCTATGTGCCATAACCAATGCACCAATTAAACGGGTACTAACACCCCAACTGGTAGCCCACACATAATCTAATTGGTTTTCTTTATTAGTAAACTTAACATCAAAAGCTTTTGCAAAGTTTTGTCCTAAAAAGTGTGATGTACCGGCCTGTAAAGCTTTACCATCCTGCATGAGTGCTTCAATACAATACGTATCTAATGCACCGGCAAAACGTTCGCTTTCACTCTTTACACCTTTAATTACAGGTAATGCCATCCAGTTCTCCACAAAGTCGGCATACACATGTAACATTTTTACGGTTTCTTCAATCGCTTCTTCTTTGGTAGCGTGGGCCGTATGTCCTTCCTGCCACAAAAATTCGGCAGTACGTAAAAACAAACGTGTACGCATTTCCCAACGCACCACATTGGCCCATTGGTTTATTAAAAGTGGTAAATCTCTATAACTCTGAATCCATGTTTTGTATGTGTTCCAAATAATAGCTTCACTGGTTGGTCTTACAATTAATTCTTCTTCCAGTTTTGCTTCCGGATCAACCATCAATTTTCCTTTATTTTCCGGATCAGTTTTTAAACGATAGTGTGTTACTACCGCACATTCTTTTGCAAATCCTTCTGCATTTTTCTCTTCGGCTTCAAATAAACTTTTTGGCACAAAAAGCGGGAAGTAGGCATTCACATGCCCAGTATCTTTAAACATTTTATCCAATGCATCACGCATATTTTCCCATAATGCAAAACCATAGGGTTTAATTACCATACAACCACGTACTGCCGAGTAATCGGCCAACTCACCTTTTATTACTAAGTCGTTATACCATTGCGAATAATCCTGTGCCCTTGATGTTATTTCTTTGCTCATAAATTTTTTATATAAAGTCTGTTTCCGTTTTTACTTTTTTATTTTTTTTTGTTTACCAACGTCCCACCCTTGATTGGGCTTTTGTTGTGTCACTCACTTGTACGTTCTGTTCTTTATTCACCAATATGTAAGTTTCCTGTTTAATCAGAAAAACCTCATCTCCAAATTTTCAAATCATCAAACGTCCAAATCGCCCAATTAACTAATCAACAAAGGTTTCTTTAATTATACTTTTTACTTTCTCTACATCCTTATCTGTTAATCTTTCAAATCGTTTTACAATTCGTATTCTGTCAATTGTTCTTATCTGGTCAATGGCTATCCATCCTGTAGTTTCTTTGCTGCTTATCTCCAATCTTGTAGGATATGGTTTAGAGCCACTAGTTATAGGAGCCACCACAATCGTCTGCAAGTATTTATTCATTTCATCCGGCGATAATACTACGCAAGGTCTTGTTTTTTTCATTTCACTTCCAATCGATGGATCAAGATTAACCAATACGATTTCATATTGATTTACTTGTTCCATTCTTCAAAGTTTTCATCCTCAAAAACATCGTCCATTAACAATTGGTCATCGCCGTTTTCATGCATTTTTTTAAAAGCTTTATCCCACCCTTTTCGGGGTTCGGACAGTGGCTTTAAAATGATATAACCTTTTTCCAGTATAAGCTCAATTTTATCGCTTATACTGTATTTTTCAAGAATGGTTTTGGAAAGACGTATGCCTTTTGAGTTGCCAATATTAATTACTGAAAGTTCCATAATCAATTCCATTTTTGTTATTACAAAGTAATTACTAAAATATTTAAGTTCCAAATATTTATTAGCTAATGTGATAATCTGGAATGTGTTGTTATTGGATGGCCAATAGAATTAATTCGATATTAGTTATTGGATTAGCCTCATTGATGCTCCGCATTGATGCAGTATCACCGAAAAGTCGGGGTGCACCTTGCACAGTGGGGAGTAAAGTTACCCACGACAAATGTCGGGTCTTAAGCAGGTTTCTCCGATTAAAATGCGGAGTACTGCACAATGCCCAATAGAATTAATTCGATATTAGTTATTGGATTAGCCTCATTGATGCTCCGCGTTGTTGCAGCACAAGAGTGCGACGCAAGGGACGATCAATCAAGGCTATGCAGTTGATAACAAAAATATTTAAACCTTACTTAAACAGCCTTTAAAAACTACTATTTTGTTCTTTTATCTACAAAACAACTAACACCTGTTAACTTTTAACAAGGTATTGTATCAAAAAATGTGTTTAAAGCCTGTTTTTGTCGTATTTTTAATGCGGTAATTGCAAAAATAGATTTTAATCATATAAAGTATTAAAATGAAATCATCAATTTTATTCTCTACTATAGTTTTAGCTGCTGTTTTATTCAGCAGTTGTTCGTCGGCATACCGTGCCGGTCAAACGCCTGATGATGTATATTTTTCTCCGACTAAAGAAGCTCCGGATGAATATGTGCAAGCACAGGATCGTCGTGACAACCGCATGTACGAAGGCAGCGATCAATATTATGAAGATCGCTTTTTAAGAATGCGTGTAGCAAACAGGGGCACATGGTCGGCTTTAGATAATTATTATTTTAATTCTCCATACGGGTATAATGCTTTTATGTACTCTGATCCATTTATGTGGAACAGCCCTTGGAATAATTACTGGAGATGGAATAGCTTTTACAACCCTTATGGCCATGGTGGTTTAGGCTGGTACGGTGGTGGTTACTATGGTAACTGGGCCGGTGGCGGTTGGAACTCTTGGGGCGGTTGGGGTGGTTATCATCCTGGTGTAGTAGTTATTGGTGGTGGCGGTAGTCATCAACCACGTGTGGTAAATAGTCGTCCGGTTGCATTTAACCGTAACGCTTATGTACCGGGTGGTAATAACAATGCCCGTATTCGTGGCAATGCCTTAGGTAACAACTATCAAAATAGTAATAGTAATCGTTTAGCCAACTCGTACCGTGGTACTAATGCAACCGGTTATTCTAATTACAATAACAGCAATAGTAACAGCGGTAGATACAATAACAGCTATAATAACAATAGCTCAAGAAACAATAGTAACTACCGTTCGGACAATTATTCAAACAATAACTCCCGTAGTTACACTCCACCGGCATCTTCTAACAGCTCTTCATCTGGAAGAAGCAGTAGTGGAAGCAGCAGTGGCGGCGGTGGTGTTAGCAGACCGGGCAGAAACTAATTTTCAACTGTACAGGATTTAGTAAGAATATGTGCCGGCCCTACAAAAACAAAAGCGTAACCGGATTGGGATTGGTATGTCTTTTGACATGCTACACAAAGTAATAGTAACAAGTTTTGTTAACAAGGATTTACAACAACAGATTCATGCATAAAATGAAAAAGTTAAGCGGTTTAGTTTGCCTGTCACTACTTTGTGGCAGTGCTATGGCGCAAGTACCAGAAGATGTTTTAAAATATTCGTGGGGACCCACTAACCAATCGGCACGTATTAATGCAGTTGGTGGTGCCATGGGTGCTTTGGGTGGCGATATATCGGCACTATACAGTAACCCGGCAGGTTTGGGTTTTTACAAAACCACCGATATTGTTATATCGCCAAACATGAATTTTTTACGCAACAAAAGTAACTTTAGAGGTACAGATACAACTTCCAACGATTCGAGGTTTGGCCTAGGCCCAACTGGTGTTGTTTTTGGTTGGCCCAAACATACCCAAAGTAAATGGCGCAGCAGCTCTTTTAGTGTTGGAGTTAACCGTACGGTTAACTTTAATAATAAGGTTGCTTACACGGGGTTTAACGATGCCACATCATTTGGTGAGGTATATGCATCGGAAGCTGCAGCTTATAATCAGCAAACGGGTACAGGCTTAGAAGACATGTTAGGTAACCCAGGCGTATCCTACGGTACGCAAATGGGAATTTACACCTATCTCATTGATCCTTTAGTTGATGAAAACGGAGAAACCGTAATTGGTTCTTTATCGCAATACGACATGATTAGAAATGGTGGCGATTTTTATGTAAAACAAAACCGTTTTATAGAAACCAGGGGTGGCATTACAGATGTAGCCATTGGTTTTGCCTCTAATTATAATGATAAAGTATATATTGGAGGATCGTTAGGCATACCTATTGTAAACTACGAACGCCAAAGCACTTTATTAGAAACTGATGCTACCGGTAACACTGCTAATAACTTTGATTTTGCAGAATTAAAAGAAACAAATACTACCCGTGGTGCAGGTTTTAATTTAAAATTGGGAACTATTTTTAAACCAAGTGAGCTGCTGCGTATAGGCCTTACCGTACATACACCTACCTGGTACTCGTTAACAGACAGCTACGACGGAAGTTTGCGTGTTAACACTGAAGGTTATGCATCAGGCACACGTGAAGTAAATGTTACCAGAGATTTGAATAGCGGACAAAAGCCTACTTACAAATACGAACTGATTTCGCCTTGGCGTTTTATGGTGAGTGGTGCTTATGTTTTACATGAAATAGAAGATGTGAGTAAACAACGTGGTTTTATAACTGCCGATGTGGAATATGTTACTCATAAAAGCAACAAATTCAGAGGTATTAGCGAAGAAGATGGTGGTGATGGTTATGAATACACATCGGAAAATGGTGTAATAAAAGACTACTATAAAAATGCTATTAATTTTCGTGTAGGTGGCGAAATGAAGTTTACTACTTTAATGACAAGGTTAGGTTTTTCTTATTATGGTAATCCTTATGCTGATAAAGAGAATTTAAAAGCTAATCAAATGTTTATAAGCGGTGGCTTAGGTTATCGTAACAATGGTTTTTTTGTTGACCTGACTTATGTACATGCTATACAAAAAGATATTAGTTTCCCTTACCGTTTATCTGACAGACCGAATACTTTTTCAAACATACGTGGTATGGGTAGCAATATTTCGCTAACCTTTGGTATTAAGATTTAAGTGTGGGAATTGAGAATTGAGAATTGAGATTTCAGCATTGAGAAAGATATAATTTATAAAGTCGGAGTTGTTTAACAACTTCGACTTTTTTATTTAGTGGCGATAATCTCTAAGATTTCAGGTGCTGCTGTATTTGGATGTAGCCATTTAATAGTTTCGTCTCTTTTAAACCATGTCATTTGTCGCTTGGCATACTGGCGGGTGTTAACCTTTATTTTTTCAACTGCTTGTGGCAAAGTAAATACGCCATCGGTATAATCAAACAACTCCTTATACCCTACCGTTTGTAATGCATTTAAATGTCGGTATGGTAATAATAATTGTACTTCCTTTAACTGTCCCTGTTCCATCATTACATCTACCCGTTGGTTAATGCGCTGTACCAATTGTTCTCGTGGTAATTGCAAACCAAACTGAATAATGTTAAACGGCCTGGTTTGTTTTTTACTGGTTTGAAATGCAACTATAGAAGTACCTGTAGCTAACATAACTTCCAAGGCTCGCATTAAACGTTGCGGGTTTTGTATTTCGCCTTTGGCATAATAAAGCGGATCATTTGTAGCCACTTGTTGTTGCAACCACGGTAACCCTTTTTCATTGTATTGGGCTACAATATCCTGCCTGATATTTTCGGGTATATCCGGAATACGATCTAACCCTTCAATAAAAGCTTTTATGTACAAACCGGTACCACCTACCATTACCACATAATCATTTTGTTCAAATAATTTGGCCGTTACATCCAATGCGTAATGTTCAAAATCGGCGGCCGTAAATGCATCATGAATAGAATGCGAAGCAATAAAATGATGAGGAACAGCAGCTAGCTCTTCCACTGATGGACGAGCTACACCAATATTTAATTCCTTAAAACACTGGCGGCTATCTGCCGATATAATTTGTGTATTTAGTTTATTAGCTACCTGAATAGCCACAGCCGTTTTGCCAACAGCTGTTGGCCCGCAAATAATAATGACTGTTTTTTTATGCAAGATTTAATGTACTATTAGAAAAGAAATAATAAAGGCTTATTCTTCGCCATCCTCTGCCTCTCCACCGCCATCATCTGATGAATAATCTTCGCCATCCTCATCTTTTTCACCAAAGCCTTCACCTACCTGCGTTAAATCATACTTCTCTTCTACATCAGCAAATTTTTCGCCTAACAAGCCCTTGGTACCATACTGGCTGGGGCCAATACCTTCTTTACGTGCAACGGATGGGTAAGTTGTTTTCGCACTTTCCTCTTTCGAAACATTGATTAGCTCAATAAGGAAAGACCAGTTTTTATTAAAATCGTAGGTATATAAAAACCGTTGATTAGGTATTTTTATTTCAGACCCAATGGTTGTTTCGCTCATCAATAATGGCGGTGCTTTATAGGCTTTATCGTACACAGCCAAGGTGATTTCACGACCTTGCAACCAGTTATCGTTACTGCGGTAAAAAGTAGCCTGATGTTTACTATCAAACTCATAGGCTTTCAGAATAGCATCATGTAAATCGCTAAACAATTGTGTATGTTTAATTACGATATCACGGTAAATACTTTCGTCTTCTTCAAAATATATTCTAAACTTTAAAATTGCCATAGTACAAAGATAATTAGACAATTTGGCAATTAGACAATTAGATAATTAGATTTTTTAACTCATGTTTTACCATTTAACATGATTAGCAATTTTGTATTTTTTTTATGTTACCAACAGTAGTAACACGGATCATCGTCCCTTGTGTCACTCACTGCATCGTTCGGTTCTTTGTGCATCATCGTGTTATGCGACGGCTGTTCTGTTGATTAGATAACACCTATTGTTGAAGGGCTGCCCGATTGGCAGCCCCGTCCCTGAAAAACTACGTCTCGTTCCTCGACTTGTTTTTTTTAAGGGCGGGGTTATAAAACAGTAGCTGCAACGGTGCGGATGGCAAAGCAGCACAGCCGTTGCACTACTGCAGAAAGCGGGAGCTGCTGCTGATTAGCGAACGGAACGATGATAGCCCCATGTTAATTTGGTAATTTGATGATTTGGTAATTTGGAAATGTAGATATTATTTACTGTAGTTTACTGTCAAAGCATATGTCAGGCTGCGCTTGACGAAGCCAAATAAAACACAAACTAATCAGCTTTTATAACGCCAATTTCTGTTGCCTTTTTTATTAAAAAAGCTTTAGCATCATCATAAGTATTGGCCACCTCACCGTCTAAAATAGCATCTTTTAAACTATCTTTTAAAATACCAACCGGTCTGGATGGACCAAGATTAAACATGGTCATAATTTCCTGGCCGTTGATGGGTGGTTGCCAGTTACGTATCTGATCTTTTTCCTCTACTTCCTGGCAACGTTGACGCACCAGTTGAAAATTATCCAGATAACGCTTAACCTTATGTTTATTTTTTGACGTAATATCTGCTTCGCACAATTGCATCAACGCATCAAAATCATCGCCGGCATCAAATAATAAACGACGAATAGCAGAGTCAGTAATATTTTCTTTAGTAAGACTAATAGGACGCAAATGCAACTCCACCAGCTTTTTTACAAAACGCATTTTTTCGTTTTGTGGTAGTTTTAGTTGTACAAAAATTTTAGGTACCATCCTGCCCCCTACTACTTCATGCCCATGAAAAGTCCAGCCATGACCTTCTTCAAAGCGTTTGGTGGCAGGCTTGGCTATATCGTGTAAAATAGCAGCCCAACGTAACCATAAATCATCCGATTTTTGGGCTACGTTATCCAACACTTGCAGGGTGTGGTAAAAATTATCTTTATGTCCATAGCCATCTACATATTCGGCCCCGGCCAAATCAACCATTTTAGGGAAAATAATTTTCAACAAGCCAGACTTATACAATAAATCAAAACCGACTGATGGTTTGGCACTGGCAACAATTTTATTTAGCTCATCGGTAATACGCTCCTGTGTAATAATTTTTATACGTGGCGCCATGGCTTTAATGGCCGCAAAAGTATCATCGTTTATAGTAAATTGTAATTGCGATGCAAAACGTATTGCCCGCATCATACGCAAAGGATCGTCGCTAAAAGTTTGCTCAGGTTCTAATGGTGTAATAATTGTTTTAGTTATTAAATGCAGCTTACCATTAAAAGGATCAACCAATTGTCCGTAGGTTTCTTTTTGCAAACTAACAGCCATTGCATTAATAGTAAAGTCGCGGCGGTTTTGGTCATCGGCCAATGTACCGGGCTCTACTTCCGGGTTACGGGATTCTGACCGGTAACTTTCTTTACGGGCACCAACAAACTCAATATCCCAATCGCCTACACGAATATGTGCCGTACCATAGGTTTTAAAAAATGAAACTTTAGGTACCGGGTTAAATCTTTCAGCTACGGCATGTGCCAAAGCAATGCCATCACCAATACAAACAATGTCCGCATCTTTAGTAGGGCGGCCTAAAATTTTATCACGCACAAAACCACCTACAATATAGGCGGGCACCTGCAATGCATCGGCAGCACTGGCTATTTTATTAAATACAAATAACTCCTTGTCGGTACAACTAATATCCATTGTTGCAAAAATAATGGGTTATGGCCTTATGATGGTGTAAGTACTGTTATTATGCCAGCGTATAATAGCCGAAGGCTCTTTTGGTTCAACATCTTCCTGGCGATAGTTAACTACATAATCCACCGAAGTTTTTACCGCATGGCTAACCTGTGTAAAATTTTGAGGCGAGGGTTCGCCGGAAATATTAGCAGAGGTTGATACCAGCGGATGCTGTAAACGTTTAATAATGTGGCGGCAAAAATCGTCCTGCACAATACGTATGGCTACCGATCCATCGGCATTAATTACATTATCGGGCAGGTTAATCGCATCATCAAAAACAATGGTAGTAGGTTTATTAAATTTAGCTACTACATCAAATACTTCAAAATCAAGCGTGGCAACATAAGGCAATACTTCCCTTTCGTGGGCTAATAAAATGATGACGCTTTTATTGGCCGGTCTGTTTTTTACCTGAAAAACTTTATCTACTGCTTTTGCATCGGCGGCGTTGCAACCAATGCCCCAAATAGTATCGGTAGGATATAATATGGTTCCGCCATTGCGTAATACCTCCACAGCGTTTCTTACATCATCGTCATAAATTGCCATACTTATTTAATCTTTTGCGACTGCAAATATACAGCTACCTAAGTTTATTGTTTTAGCAGGTTTTTACCGGAACACAATTTGACAATGAGAAAATTCGACAATGAGAATTTACAATATTAGAAAGACACTTACATAATGCTGAATAGAATTACAACAGCACAAGAGTGCGACGCAAGGGACGATGATAGTAGTACTGCAGCCGATACCATAAACAAAAAACTGCAAACAAAAGCTTGCAGTTTTTACTGGTGCCCAGGACTGGATTCGAACCAGCACACCTTACGGCGCCACCACCTGAAGATGGTGCGTCTACCAATTTCGCCACCTGGGCAACGGGCAGCAAATGTATGTATTTTATTTACTGCCCTGTTATTATTTTTAAATGCTTACGTTAAAATCACGCAAGGCATCGTTTAAGCTTGTTTTTAAATCGGTGCTGGCTTTACGCTGACCAATAATTAAAGCACAGCCTACGCTAAACTCACCAGCAGGAAATTTTTTAGTATAGCTTCCCGGAATTACCACGCTACGTGCAGGTACACGACCTACTAATTCCACCGGCGCATCGCCACTAACATCAATAATTTTTGTGCTTTTTGTAAGTACCACATTGGCACCCAACACCGCTTCTTTTTCTACAATCACACCTTCTACGACAATACAACGGCTACCAATAAAACAACCATCCTCAATAATTACCGGTGATGCTTGTAACGGCTCCAACACACCGCCAATACCCACGCCACCACTCAGGTGTACATTTTTACCAATCTGTGCACAGCTACCCACTGTTGCCCATGTATCAACCATGGTACCTTCATCAACATAAGCACCAATGTTTACATAAGACGGCATTAAAACTACATTTCGACCAAGGTATGCGCCATAACGTGCAACAGCATGTGGCACGGCACGTACACCTAAATCTTTGTAATTTTTTTTCAATAACATTTTATCGTAAAACTCAAACGGTTCAACATCCCAGGTTTGCATAGGTTGTATACCAAAATACATGAGTATAGCTTGCTTTACCCACTCGTTAACTACCCAGCCATTTTCTGTTGGACCAGCCACACGTAAACGACCTTTATCAATATCTTCAATAACAGTATGTACTGCTTCGGTATACTCTACTTCTTTTAATAATTCACGGTTTGCCCAGGCTTGTTCTATTAATTCTTTCATTGTAATAAATTAAAAATAATGCTTACAAAAATATTACTTAATTATTAAAGCTTCATCGTTTTTTATTGGCGGGTTGTTGTAAATTTTAAAAGCTATTTTTTGTTAGTCAGCGTCCCTCCCTTGATTGATCTTTAGTTGCGTCGCACTCTTGTGCTGCAACAACGCTGAGCATCAATGAGGCTAATCCAATAACTAATATCGAATTAATTCTATTGGGCATAATGAAGTATTCCGTATTTAATCGAGGCTATTCTCTAATTCTATCCAGTAGATGACAATACCGTACTTTTAAATAACAGTTGTTAAACGGGTTCTTTTTTTATCGCTACATCTTATTCAATCTCTTTTTCAAAAGGCAAAGCACACCCAATTCTTCTACCGATACTTTTTCATTTGTCTTCAGCAACTTCTTTACTTCCTTTTTAAAAAATGTCAATGTTCTGCCTTGCAAATAATTATCAATTACTCTTGGGTCAATGTAAGAGCTGCGGGCAATGGCCGGTGTGTTTCCTAATTTCTCACTCACCGCAATTACGGCTTCTTTAATATTTTTATTCAACTTCTTTTGATCCTTCTCTTCTATGGCACCAATTTCATCCAAGGCCATGGCGGCAATTACGGTTCCGGCCCAGGTTCTAAAATCTTTTGCCGAAAAATCTTCGCCAATTATTTCATGAATATATTCATTCAGGTCATTACTTTTTACATCATGAATATTTCCATCTTTATCCACGTATTTAAAAATTTCATAGCCCGGTAAATCATCCAGTTCTTTTACGATTTTTGTAAGCCTTGCATCCACTATCTGCTGCTCCTGGTGTTGCCCCGATTTTCCTTTGTAGGAAAACATCATTTCATTGCCTTCAATCGTTAAATGTTTACTACGTAATGTAGTTAAACCATAGCTTTCATTTTCTTTGGTATAAAACTCATTACCAGGCCTAAAAAAAGCTGTTTCCAACAACCTAACCATGGTTGCCAATACTTTTTCCCTGTTCAGTTTTCTGCCACGTAAATGTTGACCTGTTACACGGCGCATATGCTCCAGCTTTTCCGCAAAATGAATAATGCGGTCAAATTTTTCTTCGTCTTGCTGCTTACGAAATTTGGGATTATAAATATATTGCTTCCGCTCTTTGGCATCAAAGCCGGTTGCCCAAATTTTTGCTTTGGCCGATGTATTAATTTCTACATTATTCCACGCCGGCGGAATAACCAACGATTTAAAATAAGACTTCAATTTTGCGTCATTCACTACCCGCCCTTCCTTGTCTGCATAACTAAATCCCTTGCCTTTTCTTTTTCTATAGTAGCGCATAAATTTTGAGTTTTTAATAACTGTCTTCAAACAGCAGTTACACAAATCATACCATCATTTTTTGTTTATTATTTTGAATAATGAAACAAAAAAAGCTGTAAGATTTACTTACAGCTTTCAATATTAAAATTCTACAACCATTTATTTCTTCATCATCCATGGCATACTGGCCATTACTAATGACACATAAAACTGACTTATTCTATCTTCCGGTGCATTACCCAAGGATTGATTGGCACTGCTTTTCCAGGCATGCTTTTTAAAACTGCCGGTATAACCTGCTTGTAAACCTATAGAACTACCGGGGTGCTTGGGCGATTTAAATGCAACACCAAATCCTGCACGATACACTAAAAACTTATTATTAAACTTAACGGGAGAAATATTATTCTGTAAAGTAGGCGAACCTAACACATCATCAAAATCTACAGCGGAATTATCTTTATAAAACACTGCCTGATAGGCCTGAGCACCTAAACCAACCAAAGGATACAGAGTTACTTTTTCACTTTTTAAAACATCATAACCAATATTTGCATTAAAGCCAATGTGGCGTATAGTACTACTTTGTTCATCTCTTTCACGGGTTAAACTACTACCAATGTTAATTCCCACATCCGATACTACCCTGTTCATTTCCTTCATCCAACCCATACCCAACGTAAATGCATGGTCTTTTATGGGAGTGTATTGCGGTAGACCAGCTACTCTGCTATTTAATCCATCAAACGACTGAAAACTCACACCGGCAGTTCGGGTCATTGAGGGCATTATTTTGCCCATTTTTTCCTTGTCAAATTTTCTTTCTTTTTTTGTGTCTTGCGCAAAACAACTAACCGATAGACATACCAGTGTTGCAGATATTATTAGTTTCATACATGAGGGTTTAGCAGGTACAATACAAATAGAGTGCCTGAAAAATAAACCTTTGTTATTTACTACTACTAATTATTGTAAACCAACTTATTGACTACCGTAAAGAACACTTAAGTAGAAAAATATCTTTCTTAAAATCGCTTTTTATGCCATCAACTGTAGTAGAGCTATCATTGTTCCTTGCGATCCGATAGGATCGGGATTTAATTTATTTCCAGTGGAAATGAATTAAAGACTGACTCTAATCTACATCACGCTATTTAAAACTTTCTTATCAGACCCTCAACTACAACCACTTTTTTAGTGCATTGTAATAATTAGTAAATCTTTCTGTGTTACTATTCATAAACAAGTAAGGCTCTATCAATTCCAGTTCCATTAAGTAAAATTTATCTTCTTTTAATATACCATCTACTCTGGCATATAAAGTATCGACAGCAAAAACATCGAGATATTGCTTTGCTTGGTTAATCAGCTCAGTTGATACGACAGGCTCCTGAATACTACCACCATGTTGGTGTTGTACACGAAAATCATTTTCCTTTGGTACTTTTAATACCACATGACTAAACTCTCCGCCAAAGAAAATGAATGACCATTCGCCTTCTTTAATAGCAGGTTCAAATGGTTGTATTAAAAAATCATCGCTTTTAAATAATTCATTTAAATACGACTCATCAATCTTGGTACGCTCTACTATAATGGTGTCTTTTGCACCGGCACTAATGCAAGGTTTTACTACAATTTTTTCTGTATTCCATACATTAAATATGCGTTGGTCGAAGTTTGTGTTACGCAATTGTATTTCAGTGGAAATAACGGGTAAACCTTTTTCTTCAATCTCTTTCAGGTAACGTTTATTTACATTCCAACGGATGGTTTGCGTATTATTGAGTAACGGAATATTGTTAGCATCCAACATATTGAGCCATTTTAAAAACTCCGTTATCTTATCATGATAATCCCAAGGCGATTTTAAAATAACTAACTCGTATTGGCTCCACTGCACACTTGCATCGTTCCAAATTACTTTTTCAATATCAACATTGTTTTGTTTTAAAAAATTCATCAACTGTGTATCCTCGTCATTGGATACGCCAACATTATACCTTTCCTGAATCTGATAACCGACCAATGCTATTTTCATGCTTCTATTTTTTGGAAAAGTACATTAACGGAGTGAAAAAAAATAAAATTTAGCAGAACGACTACTGAAGTTGCGTTTTGTAAAATATTATATCGTTGATGTACCTCTTACTCTACCTTTTTATCACCCGCAGATGGCGCAGATTAGATGCGCAGATTTTCGCAAATCAGTATCTCATTTGAGAAAATCTGCGATGTTTTCCTCTGCGTAATCTGCGGGTAAAATTATAATATTAAATACCTAAACCATTTCTTAGCAGGAGATTCATCCTATAGTAGCGTGACATATTGTTGATTAATGCTATTAGCTGAAAGGCTGCCCGACTGGCAGCAGTAGCTGCAACGGTGCGATGGATATGTGTGAGGCTGTTGCACTACTGCAGAAGGCGGGGACTGCTGCTGATTAGTATTACTACTGCTGACAGCCCCAATATTTAATAAAAAAAAGAGTTTAACGAATAAATATTCATTAAACCCTTTTATATTTCGTCAGCTTTTTTTAATTATCTCGACGCATCGTATGCTGCTTTAATTAACGAGTTAGCACCACGGGCATCCTGAGCATACTCCCAAAACATAATGCCATTAGCATGCTCTTTAGCAAACGTTGTTTTAGCCTTAATGGTATTAATACCATTATAATAGTATACACTACCGCCAACTGTAAACTGGTCATCATTTGGATTAGCTCCGTCTGCTAATAAGGTTACATATGTCCTTGAGGTGTTCAGTCTGTTTTTACCATATAAAGGCACGCCAATTACGGCTTTTTCCTTAGGCAACCCTTTTTCAGTCACCCATACATTCAACACTCTTTCGGCCATTGCCTGCGTAGAATGATGATCAGGATTTGCTCCATCTGTTCCTATACCATCATAAGCCATCAGGTTAACAAAATCAACCGCTGCTATTGCCTCGGGAGTAATGCCATCTTTTACCGGACCGGCAAACAAACCGGCAGTTACAGCCATACTTAAATATTTATGCCATGAGTGTAACTCGGCCGAAAGTTCCTGCGCAAATAATGTAAAAGTAACATCGCTGCCAAAATTAGCACGGGGATACTCCCAGTCTAAATCAATACCATCTAAACCATAACGCACCGCAAAGTCAACAATGTTTTTTACAAACAGTTTTCTTGTTTTTTCGTTAGCAGCAATGGTGCGATATAACACTTCATTACCACTTAATGATATAGCTGTTTTTACACCTTTTTCTTTTGCTAAATTTTTAAGTGCTTCGAAGTTTTGAAAGTTGGTAAGTGTTTGCAGCGTACCACCTTCCTGCGGATTTAAAAATGCAAAATGCAGATGCGTAATGTATGCAAGTTTAGCTGTATCAAAAGTAGCAATAGTATTGGTGTGATAACAGTAGGCAACCGACTTAAACCTTGTATCAGAAACATAAGGCCCAGTTGGCTTTTGTACCTCTGTGGCACCATAATTATCGGGTACCCATATTACATCTTTTTTACAGGAAGTAAAACCGGTTGCCAATAAAAGACTGTATATAAAAAGCTTTTTAATCATAATGTTTATTTTATCGTTTTACCTGATCGATTGCTAAGCCGTAAGGCGCATACCCTTTAAATAAAAACTCGGGAGTATAACCACCTTTCAGGCTAACACGCTTAATACCTGAGTTTGGTGCAGATGCACTTGCGGTTGGTGGATTACCCGTACCGCTAACATCGGCATTGGAACGATAACCATAATACAGGTATCCGTTTCCTGATTCATCTACATCAATATCAATATTGGTGATATAAACATACTCGCCTGCAGCACCTTGATTACTGTAAGTGGTTGTACCTGTTGCAGCAATGTTCATACTTGCACTGTTATCTACAGGGACAATATTTGATCCATCAATATTTGAACGATACAAACCGATGGTACGACCTGCATCTTCACGATTAATAGCAAAGTAAATATGTTGGTTAACCGAATCCACTACAAACGTGCGGATAGCATGGCTTTGTATGGCAGTAGTAAACTTATTAATGTAAGTACCATCGTAACCAAATTTATAAATTCCTTTTCCGGTTGTACCGGCATAAGACACCCATAGTTCGTTACCAACTTCTTTAATATCGGAAGGGAAATAAGTACTTACCCCTTCGCCGGCTATAGTGGCATTAATATTAAATCTTATAGCAGGATAAGCTGCCTCGGAAGTAGAGGCATTTAATACCCTTACACCCCAGTTACGACAAGTCCACCATATATTACCAAACTTGTCAACAGTATGCATCCATGGATCATCACGATAATCTAATGGTGCAAATGGTTTGGTAATTAAGTTTTCACCCGTACCATCAAGGTTAAAAGATTTTATTACACCGTCAGCAAGTGCTGCATCGCCGGAAGAGAACCTTGTACCTAGGCCGGCCTCGGTAAGATAAAGTTTATTACCTTTTACTGATAAACCAAATGGATTGTAACCTGTGGCTACACCTATATCCTCCACAGTAGATGTAGTAAGTGTTCTTAGTTTGTAGCGATAAATACGACGTGTACTGGCATCGGTAAAATAGATAGTTTTAGCCAACTCTCCTTTTACTTCGATTATTACTTCCGTACTTAAGGTTTCTTCACCATCGTTAATTGTTAGCTTTATTAAATGCTGGCCCTCTGTATTAAAAGTAGCTTTAGGCTCGGCACTTGTGGATGTACCGGCTTCGCCTAAGTCCCAATTGTAAGTAACTGTACCACCTGGATATTGAAAAACCCTGGCCGAAAAAGTAACCTCGTTAAAAATTCCAATATTATCCGGAACGACAATTTGTGGTTTTAGTTTTTCAATAACAATTGTTTTTGATGCTTCTTTTTGTAAACCACCTTGCCATGTTGTAAGCTTAACCTGGTAAGTTCCGGGAAGAGAATAATACAAGGTGTCGGGTACCATTTTTTGTGATGTAGTATCATCAACAATTTCGCCTTGTGCATTTATGGTTTGACCTCCGCCATATTCCCATAAGTACTTATCAGCATTTTTTGACCTGTTAGTTAAAACAACTTTAGCAGGAGCTGTTACGGTATAAGAAGGGAAATCGAAATTCGCAATATACTCCCCTTGTTGTCCGATGGTAGTAATATCTTTTTTGGAACAACCCAAAATAAACAGGACTAACAAGGAAGAAAGTAAAAATATTTTTTTTGATTGCATAATCTTACAAGTTAATATCAAAAGTTCTGGTTAAGTTAGTTGTTGCACCGGTAGGCGTAATAGCATCAACATCTATTATAATGCCATATGAGCCTATTTTTTTTGTGCTTTTTATAATTGTTTGCAACTGCGTTTTAGTTAAGTTATCTTTTAAATTACTCATACCTAAAGGCGTAAGTACATAGGTACCACCACTAAAATGTTCAGCCGGAGCAGTAGGAAACAGACTTAAATAATCATCCCTATTTATAGCATAAGCTAATAAACTTTTTAAGATAGCAAACTCGTTATCAGGCATAAAACCAATCAGCGTATTATCATTAGGGTACATACCATCCATTTTTTTTACCATATAGTTACCTCTGATAACATAGTTATTACCGGAAGTAACCCAATAGTCATCCAGTTCTGTATGCATAACTTCTTTCCATGTACTTTTATTTTTAATCGTATCAGTTAACAGCAAAGTAGAGAAAGTTTCTGTTTTGGTGATAACCGAAGAACCTTTTTCAAGTTGCAACTCAATGCCGAAAGTTTCAAATACCGTTTCGTTAAACCTTATTTTTTCAAAACGATCATCTCTTTGCCATGTAGAGGCTGTTACAATTAATGTATCGCCAATGACAGGCCTTGTATTATTAAATGAAACCCTTAATTGGGCAGCAAACTCACCATTGGTGGTACCCAAATCCGTAATAGGATCATTTTTTTTGCAGGAGCTACCATAAGAAAGAACAAGTACACTGCACAGGTATATTATTATTCTATTCATCATTTTAATACTAGTTTTTTAATTGAGAATTAGCAGACCACCAAACCGGGCTAAATACCCAGTCACGAGCGGCAGCACCAAGACGTTCAATTTCTTTAGGGTTATAGATATACTCTGTTTGAGGATCGTAAGTAAACCGCTGAATATAACGACCACCCCACTCTGCTAATGCAAAACGAGGATAATACAAATCAGGGTAAGCATGTGTTCCATATCCGTAACGACGCATATCAACCCAGGACTCAGCCTGTAGATAAAGGGCAATCCATTTTTGCGTCATAATATCGGCAATGTCTAACTGGCTGATATTTTGTGCCACTTTAGAAGAACCCATATAGTTGATAATTTGTCCTTCTTCTACGCCTAATCGTCTCAGGTTATGTTCTATACCTTGTTGGTATGCAGTTAAAGCACCATTCTTATCATCTGAATGAAATAAAGCCTCTGCTTTAATAAAATATAACTCTTCTTTTAAGAAATAAGGGTAAGGAGAGTTATCTCTTGTCCAATAACCACCGTTAAGCACCGCAAAGTCTTGATAGGTGGTACCACTTGGCAGATTTAAGTCACGTAAACCTTCTGACATTTTTGCTCCCAGATATTTACCATTTGCACCGGGACTGGTTAATTTATATAAACGAGGATCGAAGGTTGCTGTGCCCGCATCAATTGTTAAAGCCTTCATCATTACATCGGTAGGTAAACTATTAATTAAGTCATTACGTATGTCAGCAAACTGCCATTCAGGACTCGGACGTGTTTCGCCCCAAAGATTTTTTTGCCAGTTTAAACCGCTAGTTTCAGGATAATTAAACATAGCATCAGCAAAACCACTTAACGCATCATTAACAATGGTTATTAGTTCAGTATAACCGTCTTTAAAATTAGCGGTATGCAGTTTCATTCTTGCTTTTACAGCTTTGGCAAATGCTATCCATTTATTGTAATCACCTGCATATATCAAATCAGCCGAACCCGGCATTGAAGCTGCACTAGGACTAACCTCTGACAACTCTGCAATACCTTCATTCAACATTTGCTCAATACCTTCATATACTTTTTCCTGACTATCGTAAACGGGATTAAAAGAACCTGAATAAGCCTCTGTAAAAGGCATATCGCCAAATACATCAGTTGCGCCCAAATAGCTAAATGCCAGCAAAATTTTACCAACACCTGTATAATTGTTTGAGCCTTCTTCAGATGCACGTAATAACATACCTGCAGGACCACCAATATTGGAACCTACATCAAAATAATGCCAACGCCACGCACCCATACGGGTAATAGTGTTGTAATTCCATGTATCTGTTTGTGAGTTACTCTGGCCCGTACGTGTGGTAAGGTAATAACTATGATAAGAGGCATAACGTGCCTGAGAGTACAACGAAAAAGCCAGATTTGCCTGAATAGCAGGTAAGCGCATTCTTGCAGGCACTGTAACCGGCTGTACCGGATTATAGTTTATATCCAGCTTGTTACAGGCAACAAGCCCAATAACTAACACCGTGATAATAAAGAATTTTAAAATAGATCTCATAACAAAAAGTATATTATAGTGAAATATTTAAACCAAAAGAAAAGGAACGAGGCAGCGGAATAGCACCGTTATCAACCCCCATTGTACTGGCACCTGAGCCACCGGCATTAGGACCTGCACTATTAACTTCTGGATCGCCACCTGAGTAGTTCGTTAATACAAAAGGATTTTGTGCTGAGAACTCTACGGTTATACCGCTGGATTTAATTTTTGAAGCCCATTTTTGTGGCAACATATATCCTAATGTTATAAAACGAACCCTTGCCCAATTAATGGTTTCTATAAAATTGGTACCTACCTGATAATAGTTATTAGAGAAATAGCTGTAATCTAACACTACAGGTTTTGTATTTTTCACATACGATCCATCTTGTTGTGCTACTACACCATTAAACACAAATTCCTTATCACGCCATTCGCCAATATCATGCGCAGTACCAACTGACATCATACGCTGACGGCTTGCATTAAATATTTCGCCACCAAAACGGAAGTCCCATAAAAATGACAGGCTAAGATTTTTATAATTCAGCTTATTTAAAAAGCCAATATTAAATTTAGGCTCACGGTTACCAATATTCCGTTCAACACCATCTATCAGCGGATATCCGTTTGCGTCCACAATTACATATCCTTCCTCCGTACGTCTATAATCGGTACCTACTACACCTAATACCGGACTACCTAATGTACTGGCAGCGCTACCACCAATTAATTGTGCATTGGTATATTTAAAGGTTACAATATCACCGGCAAACTCCGTAATTCTAGATACGTTTTTCCAGGCATTTACTGTGGTGCTCCAGGTAAAATCTTTTGTTTGAACCGGAATAGCATTAACAGAAGCTTCAATACCTCTGTTCCATAATGAACCTGCATTAAAAGTCATGATTACATAACCCGAAGGCAAAGGCACACGAGGAGTCATAATCATATCAATGCTCTTACGTCTGTAATGCGCAAGGTCTATGCTTAATCTTCTTTTTAAGAAGCTCATCTCTGCACCAATCTCAAACTCTTGTGTTCTCTCAGGTTTTAAATTGGGGTTACCTCCTGTAGCATCAACAACATATCCACCACCAAAAGTGAGTACCTGTCTAAGGTTGGTATTTGTTCTATAAATAGGCGCATCTTTACCCACTTTAGCAAAACTTGCTCTTATTTTAGTGTACCATGCTCTGCTATTACTAAACAATTCACTAATAGTAAAGCTACCGGAGTATGATTCTGATTGGAAAGTCCTAACATCTTTAGGTAATGTAGAAGAAGCATCTAAACGACGAGTGACATTAAAAGCAACAATGTTTTTATATTCAATTCTAAAATCGCCAAAACCTGAATAACGCTGACGACGTGGTCTTGATTCTGTGATTCTTATATTTTCTGCATTTACATTATTAGGAGAAGGAATATCAGGCACTAAAAACTTTTCTGCTACATATGATAAACCGGCTGACTCGTAATAATCGCTGGAAGCACCTACAATTAATGTAGCATTAAAATCCTTAAATATCTTTTTTTGTGCAGTAGCATAAAATATAGATGTCAGGAATTTTGATTGGCTGTTACTTTCAGATAAATAACCGTTGAAGTATTCGCCGGGAGTTCCGGGATTAATAATTGTTCTATATTTTGATGCAGTATAATCCTGACCTGCACGATAAGTAAGGGTTAACCAATCAGCAGCTTTATAATCAATACTTCCATTTACAATAAATCTTTCAACATTATTGTTACGAGGGTTACGCATTACCCCCCACATAGGCGATATACGGGCATTACGTCCACTATCTTCCGGTTCTTTATACGCATACAAAGGCTCACCGTTTTCATATTGGTACTCTCTTATATCGTACCTGCGTGGGTATAATAAAATACTGTTTATCCAACCACCGGCACTTGCGCCACCCAAACCTTCCTGAATATCATTTTTAATGTAATTAGCCGAAATCATTACACTAATTTTTTCGCTAACTTTTACCGTACCTTTTGTTAACAGGTTTATTTTATCCTGTTCTGTATTAGGCACCATCGACCCGGCTTTACGATAACCACCGGAAACATAGTATTGTAATTTTTCCGACCCACCATTAATATTTATGTTAACATCGTTGGTAATACCTGTTTCAAAAAAACGTGCCAGGTTATCATAAATCGGTTCATCGTAACGAAACTTTCTTCCCCAAGAGCTACCAGATGTTTCGTCATACAAACCACCCGTACCCGTTGTATAAATACCTTGCTGTTTAGGCAAGCGCCCCATTGTTTCAAAAAAACTTTTATAAGAAGCATTAATTTTTATAGCTCCTGCTTTACCTTTTTTAGTAGTAATAATAATAGCTCCCGAAGCAGCATCAATACCATACAAAGAAGCTGCTGCCGTACCTTTTAATATAGTAATATCCTCTATATCCTCTGGGTTAATATCAGCAACACGGTTCACCGTAAAGTTTGACGAGGAGTTATTCACCCTTATACCATCAATAATCATTAAAGGTTGATTATCGCCAGTTAATGTACTTGAACCACGTAAAATAATTTCGGAAGGTAAACCAGGCGAACCACCTGATGATGAAATTTGAGCACCAGCAATTTGGCCTTGTAAAGCATTTATTAAATTACCTTGATTTGCGGCTCGCAAATCATCGCCTTTTACTGTTTGTACCGAGTAGGTTAAACTCTTTTTATTACGTTCAATACCCATAGCCGTAACCACTACTTCGCCTAAATCCTGATTGGTAGCATCCAGGGTTACGTCAATTTCTAATGCATCACCAACAACTTTTGTAGTAGGTATCATATCAACTGCCGAAAACCGAAGGGTTTGCCCCTTATTGGCTTTTATTTCGTAACGCCCCAGCGAATCGGTGGAGGTACCAACACCCGACTCCACTACCTGAACACTGGCACCCACAACCGGGAAGCCGTCAATAGTGGAAGTCACTTTTCCTTTGATGGTAACATTTTGTGCATGCAATACACTTGCCGCAAAAAACATTACAAGGAACATTAGTAAGGTTCTTTTCATAAACAATTTAAGTTTTGTAAACCGGTTCTATTTGTGAATCATTAATGCCTGACTTCTTTGTAAGGCATTATTTATTTTATTATCAGCTTTTGTATCCTGATTGAACTGTTGTTGCGATTGGTTAGGATAGGGCTTTAATCTATTTCCAGTGGAAAGAAATTAAATACCCTCCGTTCAACTACACCAATTCTACTAAACATATTGCCTAGCAATATTTACCCGGAAAGACATCATATGTACCAACAGCATCGTTAAAAAATATTGGTTACTTATACTCCATTTGCAGATAATGAATAAGAGAATGAAACTCTAAACAACCTACCTGTTGTAATAAGTGTAACCGTTTTTAAAATGAAAAATGAATATTGTGCCTGTAATAATTAAGAGGGACGATTTCATTTTCTCATAGCAAGTTGTAATACTTTAAAAAGTAGCACTCTATAAAAATAAGGTATTTTATTGCAAAAAACAGCATAAAGTTGCAAATTGTTAATAAATAAGCCTGCAAATTTTACATAAAATACTGAACATAAGTGCGATATACAAATAATTCCGCTATTTCCATTTTTTTTTGCGGCTTTTAAAATTGCATTAATTGTTGAAATACATTATAAAGTTGAAGGGCTGCCCGACTGGCAGCCCCGCCCTGAAAAACTACGTCTCGTTCCTCGACTTGTTTTTTAAGGGCGGGGTTATAAAACAGTAGCTGCAACCTGCGTTTGCAAAGCAGTATAGCGGTTGCACTACTGCAGAAGGCGGGAACTGCTGCTGATTAATGAACGGAACGATGACAGCCCCAAATAAAAAACCGAAAGCATTATTTACTTTCGGTTTGTCTTTTATATAGTATTGCTTTTTACCTAATTAACATTGCCAATGAAAAATTTTACCGACTTGCGATTAGACACCTGTAAAACATAAACACCCTTTTGCCAGTTAGCAACCGGAATATTTATGGTTTGAGATGCATGTATATTACCGGTTTTTATTAATCTACCATCGATGGTTAAAATTTTATACAGAAGTGTTTGGGTATTTCCGTTGGTTAAGTACAATATATTATTGCTTAGATTATGTGTAAAATCAGTTGCTTTAAACTGTACATGTACAATTGTAGAAAATGAAAATTTACCATCAAAGTCCACCTGCCTGATTCTATAATAATTATTGCCTGCTAAAGGCGCTTTATCAATAACGGCGTAGCGATGTGTGCCTTCTATATTTTTTGCAGTTGTATTTTCAACTTCAAACCAATCAGTTCCATTGCTGCTACGTTCAACAATAAAACGATTAACATTTACTTCATCCGCAGTAACCCAGTTAAGGTTAATATACTGGTTTCTTTTTTCGGCAGTAAAATTAATAAACTTTAAAGGCAATGGCGACAATGAAAGATTGGTTGTACCAATAGTAAAAAAGTAATTGGGATAACTGGTTATGTCAACATCAAACTCCACTGTCTTATCAATTACATTTCCTGCAACAGGATTAATAACAACTGCCCCGCTACCAAATACGCCATCTGCATCTAACAACAACTTATAATCAAGATAATTTAAAAGCGGACTTACTAAATCTGTTAAATTAATTTTAACCCTTACGTTGCGAGAAGCTAAACCTGTACCTGTTAGTTGTGTTTTCCAAATACGTCCACTACGTTGCACAATACCGGCAGGCACATCTGTAGTTATACCTTCAAAATTTGCCAGGTTATCGCCCCAAATTAAATGCGTATTATTTGTAGCAAAATTATTTGTATTGGCTGCATTGCTTACCGGAATAGTATTGCCAACACCGGCAGGTATTACGGCCATGGTAACAATGTTTGAGGTAACACTTTTACTTTGTAACTGATTTAAAGCAGCATTATCATCTCTACCTATTCCGGCAATATTATTTTGATACGCTGCAGTGCCTGTCCAGGTAGTGCCGCCGGCAGAGTTAACATAGTTTATTACACTTGCAGGACTACCTAAAGTAATACCATATTTTACAGCAAGGTACGACTCTACCTGATTTACACTTGCGGGTGCCAAAGAAGTATTAAACACCACTATTTCTGCTAGCGAACCTGTTAAAGCTGATTGTAGCGGAGGGGTTTCTTGCATACGGCCCAACACACAAATTGAATCCATTACAAATGTTGCCGGAGTAGTAAAACCTGTATTACTATTACCGGCTAGTGCATTGGCATAATTTCTCATAGTGGTATTGGGCGAACCAATCACCCTCTCCTCACGTACTAAACGGGGAACATTATCAGCATAATTACCACCGGGTAATATTTGGGCAGTGGTAAAAGCTGTTTGCCCGCTACTTAAAACCGAAGGATTAGAACTGTTTGATGTACTTGCACCTTGCGAATAAACAATACCCGCTGCTCCTGAGTAATAGTTCACATGAAATATTGTAAAATTTGCATTAGCTGCTAAGGGTACAGCTAATGCACGTAAAAAATCATTTCCATCAGCATTAATACCGGGATTAAAATTTATGTCTGACCCAATAAATAAAGGCTGACTACCGGCAACAAGTTGGGTTAAGTTAATAGCACTTGGCGAAGCCGGATAAGTGGTGCGCCACGAACTAACCCTATTAGCTCCATCGTAAGTTAAGGTAGCAGGGGCATTTGCTTTTAACCAAAAAACTACATTAGTATTACCAACACCTCCTGGCGATTGAGCTGTAGTAAATAAAGATTCTACCACAAAGCACAACACAAAGATTAGCTTTAATTTCATAGCAGGGCTTTAAACAACTAATATATAAAAAAACGGTATACATATACCGTTTTCGCTTGTTAATTACCCTTTTCTCAATTACTTTTTTTCAATATTTTAAAAAAAATAAGCATAAACACTTAAGAAAATTTAATCTTATAATACTACCAAAAAAAAAGACAAATTCATACGTTATTTATAGTTAACAAAACTATGTAGTAGTAAAAATGCTTTATCCTTTTAATGCTTTACGTACAGCAGGTGCTACTTTAGTACCAAACAACTCAATCGATTTCATCATGTCCTTATGCGATGGCGCACCAACATCCATATGCGCAATAAAACGAGTGATGCCAAACAATTCATGCATGTATAAAATTTTATCGGTTACTTCCGATGGATCGCCAATAAACAAAGCACCATCTTTTGTACGCCCTGCATCATATTGCGATTTAGCATAAGCAGGCCAACCACGGCTTTGCCCTACCCTATCCATTTGCGAAGCATAATTTTTAAAATATCCTTCCACCACTTCAGGTGCATCACTTACAAAACTATGCGAGTGAATACCAATTTGCATTTTACTCACATCATGTCCATGACGTTTGTATTCTTGTTTGTAATATTCAATTAATGGTTTAAACTGTTTGGGCATACCGCCAATAATAGCAACAATTAAAGGCAGGCCTAGTTTTGCTGCACGTAATACCGATTCCGGTGTACCACCAACGGCAATCCATACAGGTAATTTACCATTATTAGTTGCACGTGGATAAACTGTTTGATCCACCACCGGTGCTCTTAATTTACCTTTCCAGTTTACCACTTCGTTATTATTTATTTGTAATAACAGGTCTAACTTTTCTTCAAAAAGCTGTTCATAATCTTTTAAGTTATACCCAAACAACGGAAACGATTCTATAAAACTTCCACGTCCCACACCTATTTCTGCACGACCGTTTGATAACAAATCAATGGTTGAGTAATTCTGGTAAACATTAACCGGCTCGGCCGAGCTAAGTACCGTTACCGTACTCATTAACTTAATATATTTTGTAACACTGGCCGCAGCAGCTAACACAATATCCGGTGCCGATACTACATAATCAGGACGATGATGTTCGCCCAAACCAAACACATCCAAACCCACTTCATCCGCCAGTTTTATTTCTTCCAGTATGTCATGTAGTTTACTTTTAGCATCCTGCGCTTTGCCGGTTTTGGCATCAAAAGCCAAATCGCCAAACATTCCTATACCTAGTTCCATAATTACTAATTTATACTGCAAATGTATAACCCAGTTTTTACAGCTTTATTGATGTATGATAAGAACTTAACCCAAGGTTTATATTTTTGTTACCGGCTGTGGGAATACTAATCATCGTCCCTTGCACTCTTGTACTGTTGTAATGCTATTGAGCAATACACATAGTACAAAATTTTTTTCCATAGTTTCATTTAATGCAAAATGGTTTGTAAGGACACGAACTAAGACGTAGGCTATAGCTTTATGCTTTATGCATTCAGCTTTATGCCATAGTACTTTGTTTTACCCCACAAAAACTATAGCTTGCACACATGTATTACAACGTACATACACACAACATAACACAACAACCCGATACCGTTTCGGTATTCAATCAATACACAGATTTTGAAAACATACCTACCAGTTTTTTCACCGCCGGCCTGCATCCCTGGTATGTAAATGCACAAAGTTTTGAAAACGACATTCACCGTATTGAGCAACTGTTAAAGCATCCATCATTACTAGCCATTGGCGAATGTGGCCTTGATAAAATTAACAGTACAGATTGGGCTTTACAACAAACGGCGTTTACCCAACAAATAAAACTGGCCAATCAATATAACAAACCCATCATTATACATTGTGTAAAAGCTTTTACCGAAACTTTAGCCTTATTAAAAACGGCAATAACGCCGGTAATTTTTCATGGTATAAATAATAAGTTAAGCATTGTACAACCGGTAATACAAGCCGGTTATTATTTATCGTTTGGCAAAAGTTTACTACAACCCAACGCGGCCATTACCGAAACTTTTTTGGCCACACCCTTAACACAATTGTTTTTAGAAACAGATGACGCAGCCGCCGATATAAAGGATGTGTATAAATATGCGGCTAAAATCAGGAATATTCCCGAAAAAGAGATTGTTTTGCAACTCGAAGAAAATTTTAATAAAGTATTTCATGCAAGATATTAGCTGGTTATCACGCACAGAGTTATTAATAGGAAAAGAAAATTTATTAAAACTTACCCAATCGCATGTATTGGTGGTAGGTCTGGGTGGTGTAGGCTCCTACGCTGCTGAGTTTATTTGCCGTAGCGGCATTGGCACTATGACCATTGTAGATGGTGATGTAGTTGACCCAACCAACCGTAACCGCCAGTTACCGGCATTGGCCACTAACCACGGTGTAAGCAAAGCCGATATTATGGCCGAAAGATTAAAGGCCATTAACCCTGAACTAACCTTGCATGTAATTAAAACTTTTATCAACCCCGAAGCAGTGGACGAAATTTTACAAGCACATGCTTACGATTATATTATTGATGCCATTGACAGCATTACACCCAAGATTACTTTTTTAAAAGGTGCTTTTGAAAAAAAGATTCCGGTTATTAGTTCCATGGGCGCAGGTGCTAAATTAGATCCTACACAATTAAGGGTTGTAGATATTTCAAAAACCAATATTTGCCCCTTTGCACAACAGGTACGCAAAAACCTTAAAAAGCACGGCATTTATCGAGGGATTAAAGCCGTGTATTCTCCCGAAGCTCCCATTAAAGAATCCTTGATGTTAACCGATGGCCGCAATTATAAAAAATCGGCTTACGGTACTGTTTCTTATTTACCCGCAACATTTGGTGCTACTTGTTCATCGGTGGTAATAAGGGATTTAATTAAACAGAAATGAGAATTGAGATATCAGAATTGAGAATTGAGATCATTTTCGACTATTCTATTCTCCCTTTTTACTTTTTACTTTTTAATTCACCTTAATAACTCACCGAATAATCTTTCGCAAAAGGTTTACCGCTCCAGGCTTTTTTCTGTGTCCACTGGGCAGCGGGGTCTGTCCAAAATGCATGTTCCGGTGGCAGCCCTAAACTTAAAAACACCGTAGAAGTAATATACATACTACCGGTGTTGGAATAAGTATCGGCAATATCAATTTGTTTATCGCCAACCAAACCAAGGGTAAGCCAACCTTCTTTGCTAAATGTAGTAGGTACAAAAACATTTTTCATAACTGCTGTAAGTGCAGCCCTAACTTGCCCATTAGTTAAACCGGCCGGTAATTTATTTTCAAACACAACTTTTGCCAGCGGTTGAAAAGTAGCCATCCTGTAAGTAGAGGAACGACCTACCACTAAATAAGTTCCTTCGGGAGAAATATAACGTTCCAGATAAGTACTATAACGTTGCATACGCTTGTAAGCTTGTTCATATTCCTCTTTTGTACGTCGTCCTTTTTCTACATTGTGTTTTAACACATCTACTAACATGGGGTGTATTACAAATGCATTGTAATGATCAAAGCCAAAGTTTGCGCCATCTTTATACCAACCATCACCTACATACCAACCTTTTATTTTATCAATTGCATTATCAATTCTAAATGCATCAAAAGGTTTATCCACTTTTAACAAAAACGTTTCTATTATGGCAGCAAATAACAACCAATTACTTTCATGTGGTTTTATTGCCCGTATTTTAGTAAACTCAATAATAATTCTCTCCTTGGTTTGCGCATCTAAATCCTGCCACAAACTTTTTGGCGCATACAATAAAGCTTGTGCTATAAATGCCGCATCTACCAAGGGTTGCCGGCTTGTTGGTGTACCCCAATACAAATAATCCGGACTATCAGGGTTAACCGCATGCGCTAAACTTTGCTGCGCTTGTAAACGCAACCGCTTACGTATCTGCGATTCTTTGGAATCATCATCCCGCAACTCCAGCCATGGCGCCATGCCCGATAATAAACGACCCAACGCTTCCATGTACGCAACATCTTTTGTAGATTTTTCGTACCAACCTTTACCCACTTCAATAGGCATATTTTTACGCAACTCACCTTTACTCATATTTCCCAAAACAGGTGTAGCCATTTTATCTAATAAGGCTACCCAATAATCTCTGTCGTTTTGTTTCTTTTTATAATCAACCGTTTTATCACTTGCTACTACTTTACCGGTTATACCTAGTACACCTAGTAAGGACGATAGTTTTAAAAAATTTCTTCTTTCCATAATTGTTATAGCTATCGATTATTATTTATGTCATCAATCAAAAAGCATTGACAATATAATTATTTTACTATCACTAACAACGCTTTGTATTATTGCACGCCATAAAATTATAAATACCAATCCTTATAACGTTTTAATGCTTCTAAAAAGTAATAATCAGCATACACTAATGGCACATCAATTTCTGAATTTAGCGACAAAGCACCTACACTATGTTGCAATAAAAAACCACCATTGGTCCCATATTTAGCACGGTACTTATCGCTGGCTAATGAAATAATCATTTGCTCCGCATTATCAATAAATAATTGTTTGTCTTTACCGTTAGTAAATGTAGCCAACTCTAACAAAGCAGAAGCCATTAACGCACCCGCAGATGCATCACGTTTTGCCAAAGGCATTAACGGCGCTTCAAAATCCCAATACGGAATTTTATCGGCAGGCAGGTTAGGATGATTAATAATAAACTTAGCAATGTTTTGCGCCAGCTTTAAATACTTTTTATTCTTTGTAAATCTATACATCATGGTGTAGCCATATAAACCCCAACCTTGTCCTCGTGCCCAAGGTGAATTATTAGCAGCACCTTGCCATGTTGCTTTGCGGGCAACTTTACCGGTTTCCAAATTATAATCAACAATATGATAAGATGCATAATCTTTCATAAACTGATTAGCCATCGTTGTGTTGGCATGTGTAATGGCAATGTCTTTATATTTTGCATCGGCACCGTTATCTGTTGCCCAGCTTAACATTTCCAGGTTCATCATATTGTCAATAATAACCGGGCAATTGAAGTAAGCATTTTTATTCCACGACTGAATGGCTTTAATTGACGGACGATAGCGTGTAGCCAGCGACTCGGAGGATCGAAAAATAATATCTTTATACTTTTCATTTTTTGTTAACCGATAAGCATTACCAAAACTGCAATACATCATAAAACCTAAATCGTGGTTGCCGGTAAATGTTTGGTTAGGTTCTATCACAGCAAGCGATCTTTCCGCTTCTTGTTTAATTACGGGATTACCGGTTTGTTCAAAAATATACCACAACGAGCCGGGATAAAAACCAGAACACCACCATTGTATTTCTCTGGCAATAAATTTATTTTCTTTTGCATCGTAAGATTGCGGCATTTTATCCTTTGGCGTTAATGTCATCATATACCGGTACTGCGAATCCGCAAATTGAAAATTGGTTTGTATAATATCTTTTAAGGTTTGTTGTCTGTTAGTTTGTTGCGCCAACAAAGTACTGCTGCAACATAGCAGTAATAAACAAGCTAACAAATCTGTTGCCCACTTTTTAAAATACTTCATATTAAGCAAGATATTTATTGTATAAAATTTATTTGCCCTTACAAGATAACAGTTAAAAACTGTACTACACACCTCAAACGTTTGCGCTAAGTTTTGCCAATAAAATACAGGATAATGAGGTGCCCCTCGTACCTCGGGTCGGGCTAACCGCTATATCTTTTGCCCTGCGCTGCCGATGGCCCACGCTTCGCAAAAGGATGCCGCTTTTATCCCTCACCCCCTAACGGCAGCAAACACCCGCTCGTTTAAAAAACCTTTTCACTCATTCATATACCTCCTTCAATCATTTCCATTATTACACTTTATAAACTTAAATAAGTTTGAGTAACAAATCACAACTAAAAGCAATCATTAGTCATTTAAAACACTAAATAGTAAAAATTATGAAAAAGATTACATCCCTTTTAATCCCGTCCGTTTTAATAGCCATGTTGTTTGTGTCTTTTACATCTTGCAAAAAAGACAAAGATCAATCAAGCATAACAGTTGCTTCATTAGCTAAATACCACGTATCTGTTTTAATTAAAAGTCCTGTAAAAGCTGAAACCCGTTTGGTTTTATTTTCCAATGCCGACAATAAAACAACTGCACAATTAGTGGGTATAGATTTTGACCAGGCACAGACTGTAACACTTAGCAATAACACCCTTACACTCCAGGAAACAAGTGGTGATAAAGCAACTTTTACATTTATGTTAAAAGAAGATAACAATGGAGAGATTACTCTTACTGATGTAAAGTACACCAATACAACTGACCCTAACATGAAAGTGCAAGCATATTATATTACCAAAATCGAAGGAGTTTATCCTATCAAAGCCACGGGTTATTCTGGTGTAACTTCGGGCTCTTTATACTTTGGCGCAAATACCTGGGGATACAGTGGCTCAACACGCCCCGGAACTTACTCGCTAATATCGCAAGGTGCATGGAAAGGAGATCTGGATGGTCGATCATTCATGGGTGTAGTATTTAAAGAAAACAACCGCCAATATATGATATTGCAAACAGCCAAGCAACGTTATGATATATATTATCTGGTTTAACTGTAAGCAAACATTACAAAACTTTCCACTTACAATAAATTTTATCCCTTAAAACATATTGAAATGAAAACGCTACAACAAACTATCAAAGTTTTTTCCTGTGCTATATTACTACTATTTATTGGCTGTAAAAAAGATAAACTGAAAAACGCTATTACTACTGATGAACTTTTAAACCATCACATAGTAGGAATATATACTGAGAAGGACGATACGGAAAACATACGCATTTTTCACTTTAGCAAACAAGATGGTGTGGTAAAATGTACGGCAGATTATATTTCTACCCGTAGAGTGCAAACTGTTGAAGTAAAAAACAATCATTTTACTATGGATATGGATGGTGACGGGAAAATAGTTTACACATTTGAATTAGCGAAACTTAATAACGACAGTCTTATCATTAAATCAGCAAGTTTCCGTAATAATTCACCCGAATATAAATCATGGACCTGCGATATGTATAAATCATCAAGTATAACTACAGTTAAAAATAAATATTATGTAGGTTCTGAAACCCGTAATATAACCTTTAGTACTAACACCTGGGTATTTCGTAATATTCCTAATACACCCGGAACCTTCTACGAAATTTTTCCGGGTGCATGGAAAGGAAGATTAAGTAATACCGATTTTATTGGCGTAACTATCTACCAGCGTCCAACTATTGTTAAAATGCTTTTTCAACAGAAAGGCAGACCTGGCCTGACAACTTTATGGGTAGATTGATTAAGGAGGGAGGGAGATAGTTTTTCCCGCAGATTTTCGCAGAGAAATACACCGCAGATTTTCGCAAATAAATAGCTGAAAGTTTTATTGCTGGAATGCCTAATAAATTTACAGTTACTTCGCTGTTTATGCGGAGTAACTGTATTATTGCTCAATAGAATTAATTCGATATTAGTTATTGGATTAGCCTCATTGATGCTCCGCGTTGATGCAGTACCACCGAAAAGTCCTATCGTGTGTACACATCTTCAAGCTATAACGTTTGAACTGTTAATAGCCGCCAGCTTTAGCTGGCGGATTAATGTTGATAAGGAAAGGGCTTTAGCCCAATTAAAAACAATAACCCGTTGTGTGTTTATAAAAACAATTCTTCTTTGTAGATAAATATTAACATTCGACCCACTTCGGGGTCGCAAACCCTTGTTGCTGTTCTTGTTCTATAAACATGCCATCCCGATGGGATGGAGAAAGCGTTTCTCTTTTAATGTGTAATAAATACTGCTTTCGATGCCGAAGGTATCGCAT
>PJTT01000177.1_pt1 | contig 99905 bp, 77 predicted proteins | sample 1512261 | NCBI WGS metagenome assembly PJTT01 (sample SAMN08177685, study PRJNA422409) | Soil metagenome, whole genome shotgun sequencing project. | isolation source: Soil (2) enriched on wood chips | place: USA: Madison | collected 2015-01-15 | reverse complement strand
TTACAAAGACATTTATCCAAACATTGATTGGGTAATTTATACCAAGGACGGTACAATGAAATACGATTTCATCGTCCATCCCGGCGGCAAAATTTCAGACATTAAAATTAAGTACAGCGGGGCTACTGCCATCTCCCTTCAGAAGGACGGCAGCCTGAGTGTGGAAACGCCTATGGGTAGCATTGGTGAACAGGCACCCGTTAGTTTCACACGTGAAGGGAAGGTAGTCGGTTCCCGCTTTCTTTTATCCGATAGCATTGTATCATTCGCCGTGGATGATTATTCCGGTACTTTAGTAATTGACCCGGAACTTTCCTGGAGCACATATTATGGTGGTACTGCTAAAGACATTGCCGACGCGATTGCCATCGACCCATGGGGCAATACCTATATCAGCGGCTATACCATGGCCACCGATAACATTGCTACCACGGGCGCTTTTCAAACCGACTATGGCGGCAGTGACCTGACCAATAATGCAGGCGATGGCTTCATCGCTAAATTCAACTGCGCGGGTGAACAATTATGGGCTACCTATTACGGTGGTGAAAGCGCCGAACGTGCCTGGAATATAGTAGCCGATAATTACGGCAATATCTATTTTGCCGGCTTTACAAATTTGTTATCCGGCCTGGGTTCTGATGATAACCTCGCAACTACAGGCAGCCACCAAACCGCTCCCGGTGGTGGTACAGGTGATTTGTTCCTCGTAAAAATGGACAGTGCGGGTAACCGTATTTGGGCGACTTACTATGGTGGCAGCGGTGCAGAGAACTCCGCTACCCTACCTGTTGGCCTTGCATTGGACAATAGCGGTCATGTTTATCTGGCAGGTACTACCAACAGCACTGCTGATATCGCTACTGGCGCCGCTTATCAGGTCGATATTGCCGGTGGCAACGATGCATTCCTTGTACAGATTGATACTGCCGGTGCTGTTGGCTGGGCTACCTATTATGGCAGTACAGGCAATGACCGTACAGGCTCCATCACCTGCGACGCTTCGGGTAATATCTATCTTGCGGGTATTACCAATAGTGTTTCGGGTATCGCTTCTGTAGACGGCCATCAGCCAACCTTTGGTGGCGGCAACGATGGCTTTTTAGTGAAGTTTGACAATGCCGGCTCCCGCCTTTGGGCAACCTATTACGGCGGTACGGGCACTATTGATGAAGGCATGTCGCTTTATGCCGATACAGCATTGAACATCTACCTCAGTGGCCGCACCAACAGCACTACGGACATCAGCAGTACAGGTGCTTTTCAGCCTTCGTTTAAAGGCGGATTGGCAGATGCTTTCCTCGCAAAATTTGACAGCAGTGGCAGCCGCCTTTGGGCAACTTATTATGGTGGAATCAACAATGGCGCCATGCATGGCTACAATGCCTTGGATGGCGATAACCATGGTGGTATTTTCCTGACCTGCCTAGGCCGTGATACGGACAGCATGGCGACCGAAGGTGCTTATCGCGAAACCGCTATGGGTAACGATGATGGGGTGCTGGCAAGGTTTACCGCTGATGGCTCATTGGATTGGGCAACCTATTACGGTGGTGCAACCACAGACCTGTTCGCCGCCGTACGTACCGATGGCTTGGGTAATATCTATCTGGCAGGCGGGACCATGAGCGATGCCATCTTTGCTACCGAAGGCAGCCATCAGGATTTGCTCTCGGGTGGCTATGATGCCTTCCTGTTGAAGTTCAGTGATACGACTTATCTCCCTTCGATTGATACAGTTTATGGCCCTGCTATTGTTTGTGCGGGCAGTTCTGTTGTATTCAATGTAGATCCCGTTCCGGGTGCCATCGGCTATACATGGATCTTGCCATCGGGTTGGTCGGGCAGCAGTACTTCGGATAGCATTACTGTTATCGTGGACACTGCTTCGGATTCCATTAGTGTCAGCCCTGTATTCCCCTGCAATGAAGGTGGCAGCTATAGCCTTCCGGTCGAAGTAATGTATGCGGTGGCAACACCCCTTACCGATACCATAGCTTGTGAAGGCGATACGCTTTACCTGAAAGCCTCTTCATGGGATGGCTCCTTACGGCAATGGATGATGGATGGATTGGATATTGCCGGAGCGATTGATTCTATGTTGGCGGTTAACCTCACAGGCATTTACCAGGTAATTGTCAGCAAAGAAGGTTGCTCCGATACTTCGGCTACTGTATCTGTATTGTTCCATGATTTGCCGGTTGTATCGATTACCTTATCGGATGGCATATTAAGTGCTACACCGGGCTTTGCCGGTTACCAATGGCAACGTGCCGGTATCGAAATTATGGGTGCTGTTACCAGCTCCTACACGCCTACCCTGCCGGGTCTGTACACGGTAACGGTTGTGGATGGCAATGGCTGCATAGCTACCAGCGAGGCTATTGACTATTCCGGTGAAACAAGCCTTTCCAATCCTGTTTCATTGGAGGACATCAGCATCTATCCCAATCCTGCAACGGATGAATTATACCTGGACTGCAAAGAACCTTTCCTGCTGAAAGTGCTGGCTGCAGATGGGCGTGTATTGCTGGATACGGATGGTGTAGCGGACAGGATAGATATCTCCACATTGAGTCCCGGCCTCTACCTGTTGCAGCTTTACCGCAGCGGGGGACGTTATGCGGGTTCAGTGAAATTTATCAAGCTGTAACTGCTCTGTTTTTTTCTGTAACGATAAATCCTTCACTATGAAAAAGCTGATGATCTTTGTTTATGCTTTCTTCCTGTGCCCATCACTTTGGGCACAGGGCGAGGGCAATATATGGATGGCAGATGGCCTGCCTTTTGGCGGCACCGGATACGGCCTGCGTTTTACGGCAGGCGGTCCTGTTACCTTTGACCTCGGAACAGATGGGCTTGCCGGCATCCGCGCCAGCCAGGCACTCTGCGACAGCGATGGCAACCCGCTCTTCTATACGGGCGGCGGCAGCTGCAAGGTATACGACCGCCTGGGTAATGTAATGTCTAATGGCAGTGGCCTGCAATACCCTACCGCAGGCACCACCTACAGCATCGCCCCATTAATTGCCGCGCATCCGGGTAACCCCGAACGCTATTATATCTTTTACCAAAAGAACGGCAATGTCTATTATTCCTTAGTCGATATGTCCCTGAACAGCGGACTGGGTGATGTGGTGGAAAAGAACATTTCCATCAATGGGTTCAGTGGTCCTGCTGCACTTGCTACCACGAGCAAGATCACATTGGTGCAGGGATGTTCGGGTATATGGCTGGTGGTACGCTCGAAAAATGCAGCACAGTTCCGTTCTTATGAATTACGCGATACCGGCCTGGTGAAAGAACCGGTTATTTCCCACGAGGGTAACTTTCCCGTATCCTGGTACAATGGCGATGTGATATCAGGTAAGCTAAAGGCTACACCGGATGGCTTGCGGTTAGCTGCAACCGTAAGCAAATTCTATAATGACCTGGGCAATGCTTACCCGCAGCCGAAAGGCGGTATCGAATTGTATGACTTTGAAAAATGCAGCGGCCTGCTCAGCAATGCCATGGTTATTGACAGCAGCCAACATTACGATGGCTTGGCCCTTTCCCCGGATAACAGCAAGCTGTATGCCAGCTCAGGAACAGATGTCTATCAGTTCGACATCAGCCTCTCATCACCCGCAGACATCATGGCCTCCCGGACATTTATGCTGAGCAATACAACAATGCCCGTATGGGTTATCGGTTGTGGCTACTGTGATACATTCAGGCGGGACATAACCGACCTGAAGCTGGCATCTGATGGTAAGGTGTATATGGGCAATAACCGTACGGAGTGCTTTGGCTGTATGCCGGAATCTCTTCAAAATGCCTATCACAGTATTGAAGCTCCGGATGTAGCAGGAATAGCGGCTTTACCCGTAACCGATGCAGTATTGTATCCTATGGGTGGTTACCATATCGGCCTCGACCTGCCGCCGGATATAGTAACCGCACCGGCAAGGCCGGACACGCTGATGAATGCAATTGACGTTACCGCATGTTTTGTCGATACTTTGGAATTGCAGGCAGACAGCGCCGCGCGCTGTATCCTTTGGGACGATGGCAGTAATGCACCTTCGCGCACCGTAACTACAAGTGGTGCTTATTATGTGCGCTATTTTAAGGAAGATTGCAGCTATCACATCGATACATTTCATGTGGATTTAGTTCCATTACCGATTATCACATCCGCAGGTTACAGCTGTCCGGGCGCCCTGCAGGGCAGCGCAAGTATTGGCCATGTTTCTGCTGCTGATGTAAGATATAATTTTAACTGGAAAGATGCCATCGGTAACAGCAAGCGCATCGTAACTGCTGTGTCCGCAGATACGGTCAGTGGTCTGGATACAGGGTTAAACTATGTGCAGGTAACCACTGCCGCTGGTTGTGATACGACCCTGTCATTTTATGTTACCGCATTACCCCAGCCACGGGTATCCTTTGATGCGGATACCGCAGTGTGCAGCGGTGCACCGGTCTTGTTCCGCAACATCAGCGATGCTGCGGTAGTAGCATGGGACTTTGGTAATGGTATTACCTACAATGACGAGCAACATACACATGTTTTCGGGCCGGCGGGCGCTTACGAAGTTGCCTTGACCGTAATCAACGCAGAGGGCTGTACCAATACAGCGACAACAGTTATCTATGTCCGGGAGCTGGACCTTAACTTGAAAGCAGATGCCTTAATCGTGGATCGTGGCGAATCGGTTTTGCTGACCACCAGCGCACCGGAACCTTATACCGTTACGGCATGGGAACCGGCACATTTGTTCCCTGATGAGTCAGCTATTGCCCAGGAACTAAAGGTATCGGAAAGCCAGATGGTAACAGTCTTCGCCTACAGCAATAACCTGGGCTGCAAAGACTCGGCATCCATCGTGATTAAACCGGAACCTTACATGCAGGTACCGAATGCTTTTAGCCCCAACGGTGACGGCCTCAACGACCGCTTCTTTCCGCTGATTACCGGGGAAGGTTATGCGCTGGAATCTTTTTTGGTGTTTAACCGTTGGGGACAGCTAGTCTATGAAGCTTACCTGAATAATGGCATTTCCGGATGGGATGGTTCTTACAATGGGAAACCTGCCGACCTGGGTGTCTATTTCTATCATATCGTCCTCAATAACCCTTCGGGAAAACAAGTGGTGAAGAAAGGGGAAGTAACGCTGCTGCGGTAGGGTCTTGATTATTGGAATTTGATTTTTGACCTTAGGCCGGGCTTTCGCCCGGCTTTTTTATAGCTAACAATCTTACTGGATCTGCTTATCAAAGATCGATTCAATAAGAGGTCTTTGGTTCGAAAACATGTAATGTATTCGTTCGGATAAGGACATAGCCGGTGTAGTTAAAAAAGACATTGTATTAACCGGATTTAAGAGTTATTTTTATGGCAAACCCATCCCAACTAAACAGCCGGTAATGTAGCTTAAAATACAACTGTTAACTGTCCCCGATATGTCCTGAGTACCTCTCATTGCTAACTCGGAAAAAGTACAGTCTCCACTGATTTCCATCAGACATTACTAAGATTTAATTTCATGCAACCGACCTGCCTATCCACAGGAACCCCCCGGGTCGAAATCCCTGATAGGCGCCAATTTTGTTGCAAGATCCAATTATGTTGATACAGACCATACAAAAAGTATAAAACGTGACTTCATGCTTCTTGAGGTAAAGGAGCATATTCAAATAGACTGGGATATCTACCTTGCCGGCTGGAACAATAATCCTGATGTCCCAACTGTCGCCGAACCTGACAAAAAAATTCATCGGGTTCCATCATCCGGACGCTGACGTAAAAAAAAATCAGGATCAGATAGGATAAAATCTTTTGACCTTGGAGCTGGCTTTACATGAATGTCAATTTTACAATAACGGGAAATTTACGGGTAGATATTGTAGACATTACCGGAAAGACTGCTCAATCATTTTAAGTGTCAGCCAGCAGGAGCGGTAGCTACGCTTCAATTTGGATGCATTCTTGGAAGGTTTATCTGGTAAATATTAGTAATGGAATCAATAATAGGTCTCAAAAAATTATTGTTCAAAACAAATAAAGGCCTATTCATAAATATTTATTGCATCACCTGGAAATTACACCAAACCAACAAACATTTTCAATTATAAAAGATTCAAACACGCTTCAGGCTTATTTCAGAAGTTGTTTTTAATAAGCATAATTAATGCTATCAGATCCCTTCTATTGCTTTTCGAAACTAACCTGAGTAAGGAATCGACGCTTTATATTTGAGTAGAATTTAACAGCGCCATCCTGCCACAACCGATGAACTATTTGAGCTTTGCAATGGTTTTCATAGCAACAAAATCCCACAATTATGCAAAACTCAAAAACAGCCGCAGCTAAGAAATCATCTGGTAAGAAAAAAAACCGGACTCCCCAGCAAGAGGGTGCCTTAATGGAACTATTTACAAATTCACTGAAGGACATTAATTGGGCAGAAAAACAACTGGTAAAGACTTTGAAAAAGATGGCAAAGGCCGCATCATCAGGAGAAGTCAGCAAAGCATTTGAGGATCATATGACACAAACAGAAGGTCATGTTGAGCGACTTGCCCAGGTATTTGAATCAGTAGGAAAGAAGCCCACTTCCAAAAAATGCGCAGCTATGGAAGGCTTGATCGAAGAAGCTGAAGAATTAATTGAAGAAACAGAAGAAGGTACTGAAGTACGCGATGTTGCACTGATTGCAGCTGCTCAGAAGGTCGAACATTATGAGATTGCGAGCTATGGCACACTTGCGACACTTGCCGGAACATTAGGATTAACACAAGCTCAGAAATTATTGGAACAGACTTTGGAAGAAGAAAAACAAACCGACGCTCTGTTGACTGAAATTGCAGTAGACTACGTTAATGAAGAAGCAGCGGGAGAATAATCTTAAACGAGGTTTTTTAGGGAGAGGTTATGGCCTCTTCCTTTTTTGTTGCAAAATTTCATTACTATGAACACAGATAATCAAAGTGGCTTTGGCAAAGTCGCGAATAAAATCACCCAATGGACCGGTTCCTCGCTGGCCTTTGGTATTGCCGCTACACTCATATTGTTATGGATTATTTCCGGACCAATTTTCCACTTTTCTGATACCTGGCAGTTGGTCATCAATACAGGTACGACGATTGTTACCTTCCTGATGGTCTTTCTGATTCAGAAGGCACAGAACAAGGATTCGAAAGCAATACAGCTTAAGCTTAACGAGCTCATTGCTGCCAGCCGGCATGCCAGCAACAGGATGGTGGATATTGAAGACCTCGATGAAACGGAGCTGGACGTTTTACATAAATTTTATCAAAGGCTGTCCGATAAAGCAGAACGGGACAAAGACATCCATCGGTCACACTCCATAGATGCTGCAGATGACCTGCAGGAGCAAAAACAGGAACAACTCAAATCAAAAAACACCTAAGCCATGGAAACGCTCAATAGGCTCGTAGAAGAATGCTGCCAAATCCTGGCAGATAATGAGCAGACAATTGCATTCGCTGAAAGTGCAACGGCCGGTAAGTTGGCATTTGAATTTTCCCAAACCGAATACTCCGGCAAAGTGCTCAAGGGAGGGTTAGTATGTTACGACGCCTGCATCAAGGAAGATATACTGCATATTCCGAAAGAATTTGTTGATGAGTATACACCTGAATCCGCGGAAGTAACCCGAACTATGGCGCTGAAACTTAAGGAGATTATGGATGCCGATATCGTAATTGCGGTTACAGGCTTAACAACGCCCGGGGGGAGTGAAGGGCCACACAAACCAGTAGGAACTATGTTTTATTGCATTCTGGCGAATGGTGAATTATACGAGCGCAGGAAAGTTTTTACAGGTAGTGCGCGGGATATAATAAATCTAACAATTGAACAAATAGTCAAAACTTTAATCCAGGTATTAACATCAAACCATGCCTAAAAAAAGCTTCTTTTACAGGAACAGTCTTTCCATTGTCTTCATAGCATTATTCGCAATAGCCATGGTTGCCCAGGCTATTTTCGGCTGGAAAGAACACAACCAGGAAATGTCCGAGCTTCAAGGCCGGCCGCTTTCGTTCTATGCATATTTAGGAAGTGGGCATTTTTTCTCCTCGACTTTTGAGAATTTTCAAAGTGAGTTTCTGCAAATGGCAATGTATGTGATGTTGACTGTTTCACTTCGGCAGATCGGATCCGCAGAATCCAAAGATATTGCTAAGCGGGAAGAGGTTGGTCGCGAACCCGATCCCGCCAGACGAGATGCGCCAGGCCCGGTAAGGCGGGGTGGATGGCGACTAAAAGTCTATCAAAACTCCCTGTCCATCGCTTTCGTTTTACTCTTTATAGTTAGCTGGATAGGACATCTTTACGGCAGCTTTAAAAACTACAATTTAGAGCAGTCCCTCAAGCATCTACCTCTTAAGCATCTCGGCGAATTTTTATTAGAGCCCCTATTCTGGTTTGAGACATTCCAAAACTGGCAAAGTGAATTCCTGTCTGTGGCCTCCATCGTTATATTGACTATTTTCCTGAGACAAAAGGGATCACCGGAATCAAAACCTGTCGATGCAGCACATATGGAAACGGGCAAGTAGAAGTTCAAAATATATTTCCAGGTCAGTCATATTTGTAATCGGGTCTAATAGTGTGTGCGGTTTCTATTGCTGATTTTCCTTCAGTTTTTAAGACATGGAAACTACTCAAAAAAATAATTGAAGTCACAAAATAGCCATTTCCTATCTATCTCTACTTAACCAAAAAAGATTTAAAACCATCCAGAAATGCTCAACTTAAATGAATTACTAATTTCCGCTTCCCGCCAAGGCGAGACCGAAGTGGTACAGGAACTAATAGCAAATAATGCGGACGTGAATTTTTTCGACGAAAAAGGATATACACCGCTTATAATCGCTGCTTATAACAATCACCTTGAAACTGCAAGACTTCTTTTGGAATCGGGTGCGCACGTGGACGCACAGGACTTTGGGGGGAATACAGCTTTGATGGGGGCATCATTTAAAGGCTATCCGGATATTGCGGAGCTACTCCTCAGTTATAACGCAAACATTAATCTTCAACATGGCAATGGCGGATCTGCAATAATGTTTGCAGCAATGTTTGGGCGAAATGAGCTGGTTAAGTTGCTGCTTCGCTATAATGCAGATATTCAATTAGTCGATGTCCGCGGACTTTCTGTATTTGACCTTGCAGCCCAGCAAGGAAATGAGGAAGCATTATCATTATTACAGGAATATATAGTGTAGCAAGAACTGTAAATAGCTTTGTTCCGGGATAGCAATGTGATGGTATAAACTGTTCAAGAGGCACACTTTTCAAATTTATAATGACCCTTAATGCGCTTGTTTAGAAAGGTGCCTTTGGAAAAGGCACCTTTCATTTCCTCATAAACTTCCTCAGGAACGTTTTTATAGATATAGGACGCACCTGACAAATATCGAACCAATAAGGTTTTCGCCGCAGGCTCATAATGTATTGCTGCAATAACAGAAGAAGGCATAGGCGATTGTTGTAGCGGAACAAATGGCGTTTCAAAGGTCCAACTATTTAATAGGTCCATATTACTCTCGTTGCTGAGACCGAATGCTGACTCAAACTTTACATGTAGTTCATGGCCACATCAAAGCAATTCGCAGATTCTAATTGCTTGACAATGGACTTAACCCAAATACCTGGCATATTGCTGTTTAATATTTCAATAATGCCAGAACAAGTTTGCCGGATCATCAGGATGGTATTATCGCAACTGACTGCAAACGTTTTCCCCTTTGACGAGTGATCCATATATTCAATAGCGACGGTTTTATCGACTCCTGCTATTTCCATGATTTTATTTACTGTATGCATGGTATAGTATTTATAGACATATACAAATACGCAATAAAGTTGTTCATGGCGTATTAGCAAGTTTAAAGTTTGCTTATTCAAAAGGGATTATAAAAAAATGTAAATATCCTATCCACAAAAGGGGTTTGTGCAACAATCGATTTCTTATTGATGTTATCATTGGGTAACAAAATTTAAACACAAAATGAAGTCTGATAAGAAATATATCCTGATAACTGGCGCAACGAGCGGTATTGGTTTTGAACTTGCAAAATTGTTTGCGAAGGATAATTATAACCTTGTTATCGTTGCAAGGGATGAGCAGAAGCTGACCGAATCTGCAACAGAGTTGAAAAATTTGGGTGTGGATGTGATTGCCCTTTCCAAAGACTTATTTTTAAGGGAATCTCCTTTCGAATTATACGAGGAAATCAAAACGCGTGGCATCATTATTGAAATGCTTATCAACGATGCGGGCCAAGGTGCTTATGGCGAATTTGTTGACATTGACTTAAATCGTGAATTGGATATTATACAGCTGAATATTTCTGCCGTCGTTGTACTCACAAAACTATTCCTTAAGGACATGGTTTCGCGCAATGCAGGACGTATACTGAATGTAGCTTCCATTGCAGGCAAGGTGCCCGGCCCGTATCAGGCTGTTTACCACGGCACCAAAGCATTTATTCATTCGTTTACGGAAGCCATCAGAAGCGAAGTAAAAGCATCAGGTTCCGCTGTAACCCTAACTTCCCTATTGCCTGGTGCTACAGATACCGATTTTTTCAATAAGGCGGATATGGAACAATCTAAAGTAGTGCAGGAAGGCAAACTGGGCGACCCGGAAACCGTTGCGCGGGATGGGTACGAAGCTCTTTTAGAAGGTAAGGATATGGTGGTATCGGGTTTTAAGAATAAGGTGCAGGTCGCTATGGCCAATGTATTGCCGGATAGTGTGAGTGCCGAGAACATGCGTAAAACACAGGAACCCATAAATAAGGATAAAGAGGACTAGACATGGATATCGTTAACAGCATTGTTGCAGGTATGGTAGGAACTTTATTTATGACCCTTTTCGTAAACGTCGGAGCGAAGGCTACAGGTTATAACTTCCATGTTCCTTCTATTTTGGGATCCATGATGCTTAGGAGTACTAAACCTTCCGGGAAACCCTCCAGGTCACCGGCAACTTTGACTTCGGGCTATATTACCCATTATCTGATTGGTATTGCTTTTGCGCTGATATATGCCCAAATTTCCACTGGAAATGGAAAAATACAATATAGCAACGCCTTACTATTTGGAGTTATCGCTGGTTTGATTGCAGCAGGATTCTGGTTCGCTGCTTTGAAACTGCACCCCCTTGCGCCACGAATTAGATTGTTGCCTTACCTCGTGCTAATTTTTATAGGGCATTTAGTATTTTTCTTAGGGGTCAACATGGTGCTTCGAACAATGTCGTAGGCATGTGTCCTCAACTATCAATAAACCTCGCTATAATGAACAGAGACAGCACAACAATCAGCTTATGGCAACAGACGGCACATCCTTTAATTGCAAAGGGTTCAGAGACAAATTTGAAGCAATATGATGTCGTTATTGCCGGGGCAGGCATTACCGGCCTTACATTAGGCCTCTTGCTTCAGGAGGCAGGAAGGAAATGCCTCATACTTGAGGCAAATAATATTGGATTCGGAACCACGTCAGGGACGACAGCCCATCTCAATACAGTGCTCGATACACCTTATCCCGATATCATCAGCAAATTCGGCGAAGACAATGCGAAGCTCATAGCTAAGGCTGCCGCAGAGGCTATAGATTATATACGCTCCAATACAGACCGCTATAATATAGCATGTGACTTTGCAGATCGGATGGGCTTTATGGTGGCAGAAAATGAACAAGAGGGAAAAGAACTTGATGCTATCTTTGAAGCACTTGGAAAGGTAGGTATTCCTTGTTCCTACACGGACGCCATACCTGTACCAATATCTTTTCGTAAAGCGATATCTTTCGATGGGCAAGCCCAGTTTCACCCCTTAAGATATCTGTCAGGGTTGACAGATGCTTTTGTAGCAAAGGGAGGCGCTATACTGGAGCACCGGAAAGTGGAGATGGTGGAACGTGACGGAGATGTGCTCCTAGTGGATACAGGTACTGAAAAATTCAAATGTAGCCACGCTGTATATGCGACCCATATCCCGCCCGGGATTAACCTCCTGAATTTCAGGTGTGCGCCTTACCGCTCCTACCTAATAGGAGTGGAACTGGAGGACAAAACTCAATATCCTCAGGCTTTGCTATATGACATGAAAGATCCCTACCATTATTTCCGCACAGCCAGTGTAGATGGCCACGATATCTTATTGGTCGGCGGGGGAGACCATAAAACGGGCCATCATTCAAATCCTTCCCATATTTTTACGGAACTGGAGGCTTACGTACGCACTCTATTCAAGATCAAATCGGTAGTCTATAAATGGTCCGCACAATACTATGAACCTAATGACGGATTGCCTTACATAGGACATTTACCTGGAATTGATAAGAATGTCTTCGTGGCTACGGGATACAGCGGTAATGGTATGATTTTTGGAACCCTGGCCGGACGCATAATAACTGACATGATCCTTGAAAAAGAAAACCCTTATACGCGTCTTTTAGCACCGTCCCGAATAAAGCCAGTGGCTGCATTCAAAAATTTTGTAAAAGAAAATGCCGACGTCGTAAAGCATTTCATTGCTGACAGGATTACGATTAAGGAACTGGAACAGTTTTCGGATCTTGCGAAAGGCGAAGGAAGAGTTGTTAAATATCAGGAAAGACAAGTAGCAGTATACAAAGATGAGCAAGGCATAATTAAAGTGCTACATCCTGTTTGTCCACATGCTGGCTGTATTGTCCAATGGAACAATGCGGAAAAGAGCTGGGATTGTCCTTGTCATGGTGCGCGATATAATAGAGATGGCGAATTGCTGACCGGTCCGGCTACGAGCGACCTTAAAAAATTGATATCGATTAGCATACGATAATAGCGCAACCGTGTAAAAAAATATTTGGTTTTATTTTAGATGATTTTATCAGTTTTTTATCGGCTTGAAAAATCCGATTGTGTTGTTATTCTGTACCAAAAATTCTTATCATGCCCAACGAAGGACATTTGACCGAAAAAATCGAAGATCAGACAGCAAAAGTACCATCAACAGTATTCCTGGGAGCTGCAATTGCATCAATGGGTGTGTCCCTCGCATTGAAATGTCTGGGTAAAAAGCACACTGCATTATTTGTAGGACAATGGGCAGCACCTTTCTTATTACTTGGCATTTATAATAAAATTGTCAAGACAGAAGGACATGATTAATCAGTAACGCTGATTAAAATTAAATGGCTAAGCATGACCAATGTCTTAGCCATTTTAATTTATGGCAATCTTCCATAGAAACGAAGATTAAGAGTAGCCTTATTACAGTATTTCTTCATGAACTTTTAACAGACATATGTGTTTTTAAGGGGACTATTTTATAATGCTATCTCGTAGAATAGTATTTAACCGATAACCATTTAATAAAAACCATTATGAGCAGCGAATCAGGATCACAACCGAAATTTTCCACTAAAACCTCCATGAAAGTAGAGCCGGCATTGTATGAACTTTTCATGGATGGAATCAGGGATGTTTATTGGGCAGAAAATCATCTATTAAAGGCTCTACCCAGAATGATCAAGTCCGCGTCTTCCGCTGAACTTGCTTCAACGATAGAAACGCATTTGGCCGAGACCGAAACGCATGTTGCGAGGCTGGAGCGAATTTTTGAGCTGCTAAAAGAAAAAGCAGTTGCCAAAAAATGTGACGCCATGGAAGGCCTTTCTAAAGAAGGTGAAGTAATTATAGAAAGCACGGAAGACGGTACTGCTACACGCGATGTTGGTATCATACTGGCATCACAGAAAATTGAACATTATGAGATAGCAACCTACGGAGGCCTAAGCCAGGTGGCCGCCACATTAGGACTGAGTGAAGTTGCAGCCCTGTTGGAAGAAACACTCGCTGAAGAAAAGAATGCAGATCGATTATTGACAGAGGTGGCTGAAAATAATATCAACTACAAAGCTTCAGAAGAAGCATAAATAAATTCATATCCAGATGGAAGACAATAATACTCCGCAAAAGGCTTCGGCTTCGCAGCCTGAAAATGAAAAAACAAACAAGCTCGCAGAAAACACTGTAGTTTCGGATGATGAGCTCATGACCACGGATCATGGTGTAAAGATAAATGATGATCAGAATTCCCTGAAAGCCGGGGAACGTGGGCCATCTTTGTTAGAAGACTTTATTTTACGAGAAAAAATTACCCATTTTGATCACGAGCGCATACCGGAACGCGTAGTACATGCCCGGGGCTCAGGAGCGCATGGCGTTTTTAGAGTTTACGAATCCATGGCTAAATATACGAAGGCCGGTTTTCTTCAGGACCCTTCATTGGAAACCCCTGTTTTTGTCCGGTTTTCTACAGTGGCAGGTTCAAGGGGCTCTACGGACTTGGCCAGGGATGTACGTGGTTTTGCAGTTAAATTCTACACTCAGGATGGTAACTTTGACCTCGTGGGCAATAACATGCCTGTGTTTTTTATCCAGGATGCCATTAAATTCCCGGATCTGGTACACGCTGTAAAACCGGAGCCCGACAACGAAATACCACAAGCCGCTTCTGCCCATGATACTTTCTGGGATTTCATCTCATTGATGCCGGAATCTGCGCATATGATTATGTGGCTGATGAGCGACCGGGCAATACCACGCAGCTATCGTATGATGGAAGGATTTGGCGTTCATACCTTCCGTTTCGTAAACGAGGCGAACGAATCGTGCTTCGTGAAATTTCATTGGAAACCCTTGTTGGGCGTGCATGCTGTTGCATGGGACGAAGCCCAGAATATTTCCGGTAAGGACCCTGATTACCATAGGCGTGACCTATGGGATGCAATCGAATGCGGCGCATTCCCTGAATGGGAACTAGGCGTTCAGATAGTACCTGAGTCGGATGAACATAAATTTGATTTCGACTTGCTGGATCCGACAAAAATAATTCCGGAAGAATTAGTCCCTGTGCAAAGGATTGGAAAAATGACGCTTAACAGAAATCCCGACAATTTCTTTGCCGAAACGGAACAGGTTGCGTATCACGTGGGGCATGTTGTTCCCGGCATCGACTTTACCAATGATCCCCTACTTCAAGGCAGGTTATTCTCCTACACAGACACGCAACTGATCCGTTTAGGTGGACCTAACTTCCATGAAATCCCGATCAACCGACCCGTAGTAGCAGTACATAACAACCAACGTGACGGTTATATGAGGCAAACAATCAATAGGGGAAAAACCAGCTATAACCCAAATAGTTTGGGTGGTGGCAGCCCACATCAGGCAAGTGTAAAAGACGGGGGATTCACTTCCTACCCCGAACGTATCGAAGCCCATAAAATAAGGAACAGAAGCAAAAGTTTTTTCGATCATTTCAGTCAGGCAAGATTATTTTTTAACAGCCAGTCACCAGCAGAGCAAAATCACCTTATCGATGCATTTTGCTTCGAATTGGGCAAAGTACAATCTGTCGCAGTAAGGGAGCGAATGTTGGGCATATTGTCGCTGGTGGACAAAGGGTTAGCTGCTGCGGTAGCCTATGCACTCAGATTACCTGTGCCCAAAGAACCTGAACAACCGGTTAACCATAGCTTCCCCGCAGATGCCAATCAAGAAGACTATCAACCGGTTCAGGTGGAGGGTTCTCTGGCAAGTTCAGAAGCATTAAGCATGGTTAACACAGTCAAGGATACTATTCAAACACGCAAGGTTGCCATCCTCGCCGCAGACGGAGTAGACGAAGATTCTTTAGAGGCAGTCAGGTCGGTTTTGGAAACCGGCGGAGCAGTGGTGGAAATTATCGCCCCAAGGCAAGGTTATATCCTTTCAGAAAATGACAGCATGATAGAAGTACACCATAGCTTTCTTACCGCCGCGTCTGTACTATATGACGCAGTTTATGTGCCGGGAGGAACTAATAGTGTGGCTACAATTGAAGCTGAAGCAGATGCAGTACACTTTTTAAATGAGGCTTTTAAACATTGTAAAGCGATTGCCGCAGACGAAAAAGCAATGCAGGTGCTGGAAGCAACCTACTTCCATAAAAAGCTACCTGCTGAATACTCGGAGGAAACCGTTTTGCAGGAAGGCTTAATTGTTTCAAGTGACGCTTCGCAGCTTGCATCGCTCTTCTCAAAAGCTATAGCCCAGCATCGTTTCTGGGATAGGGAAAAGCCAAGAAAGGTGCCTGCTTAACATCATATTTTTAAATGCTTCCGGTAAATGCCGGAGGCATTTTTTTTTAATCTCCATACTTCAAGATTATGCCGGAAGGTCCTTCCATTGTTATACTGAAAGAAGAAGTAGCTGCCTTAAAAATTATAGGGCAGCGCGTGTTGGAAATATCGGGTAATACTAAAATTGATTTATCTGAACTGCAGGGGTTAAAACTCACCGACATCAAATCCTGGGGTAAACACTTTTTGCTTTGTTTTGGAAAATATACGGTGCGCATTCATTTTATGCTGTTCGGGACTTACCGTATTAACGAACGGAAAGAAACTCCCGTAAGGTTGCGTTTAAAATTCAAATCAGCAGAACTTAACTTTTATGCCTGCTCAGTTAAGCTCATTGCCGAACCTCTCAGACTTATATGATTGGAGCGCAGATGTGATGTCAAATGAATGGGACGCATCAGCTGCCAGACGTAAATTACGGCAAAATCCTAGAGTAATGATTTGTGATGCCATTCTTGATCAGGATATTTTTTCGGGCGCGGGTAATATCATCAAAAATGAAGTGTTGTTCCGCACAAAAATACACCCTGCCATTAATGTTGGACAACTTACCCGCTATAAGCTGAATCAGGTTGTTGATGCCGTTCCTGCATATAGCTTTGATTTCCTTAAATGGAAAAAGGAGTTTTCGCTTAAGCAACACTGGCTGGTCCACACCAAAAAAAATTGCCCTACATGCGGAAGGAAGCTTAGTAAGGAATACCTGGGTACTACCAAACGAAGGACTTTCTACTGCAACAATTGTCAAAAACTGTACAGTTAAGAAATGCTCTATTGGAAGATTAAGAGGTTTGGTAAATCGATTATTAAGTTGATGAAGGATATGTTTCAAGCATAAAGGCAAACTTAGCATTTAGCCATTTACCCCCCTGCAAATCGTAGGTCTATGAAGCTTCAATAAATTAAGGCATTATTTAAGAGCCTATTTTTATCAGCACAGAGGTGTCAACTATTTTTCACCTACTGTCTGATCTATAAATATTATAACATTTCTTCCGCCTTTACATCAAGCTATCTTGAATTAATAGCGATCATTTCTTATCAACTTTCTATTGACGGGAATTGTTATAGTGCATTAAATGAAATATTATGAGTCTGGCAAAGTATAATCAAAAAAGATCCAAAGATAAAACTTCGGAACCCTTCGGTGGCAAGCCGAAGGAAAAGGGATTAAGGTTTGTTGTTCAGAAGCATGATGCTTCCCGTCTCCATTATGATTTCAGGTTAGAGATGGACGGAGTTCTCAAAAGTTGGGCTGTTCCAAAAGGTCCCTCAACAGACCCGAAGGTTAAAAGGCTGGCTATGATGGTCGAAGATCATCCATATGATTACAGGACGTTTGAAGGTATCATCCCCAAAGGCCAATATGGAGGTGGGACGGTTATCGTTTGGGACGAGGGCACTTACGAATCGTTGGATAATGTTGACGGAAAACCAGCACAGGAAAAAACACTGCTAAAACAATTAAAAGAAGGTTCCCTTAAATTCAAACTCAAGGGTAAAAAGCTTAAGGGTGAGTTTGCATTAGTAAAAACTCACGGTATGGGTGAAAACGCCTGGCTTTTGATTAAACACAATGACCGTTATGCCAGTGGAGCAGATATCACAGAAAAGGACAAATCTGTAATATCCAGAAAGACCCTGATTCAGGTGGAAAAGACATCGACCAATATCTATGGCGAGAAAACTAAAGAACCTGTCAAAGCGAAATCGGATCCGATCAGGAAGATGGCCAAAGCGGTTAAGAAAGAGCCGGTTAGTGCTAAGCAGGGCCGCCCCACAGCTTCAGCGCTAAAGAAAATGATGCAGGGAGCTCCTAAAAAAGCTTTCATCAAGGAAGCGAAGCCTATGTTGGCAACTTTGGTCGATAAACCGTTTGACGACGAGGGTTGGCTGTACGAAGTAAAGTGGGATGGGTACCGAGCTATGGCTTTTAAAAATAAGGCTACTCTGGAGCTAAAGTCAAGGAATGATAAATCATTCAATGAGAAGTTCTATCCAATACATAATGCTATCAAGGCACTTGACCTGAATGCCATTTTTGACGGAGAGATCGTTGTAGTGAACGAAAACGGAACAGCCAATTTCAGTGCACTACAGAACTGGCGTAGTGAAGCTGATGGCAATTTGCTTTACTACATTTTCGATATACTTTGGTATAATGGCTATGACCTCACAAAGCTTGAACTCACAAAGCGTCGTGCCATTTTGAAAGCTTTAATTCCTACACACAACCAAATCCTGATAAGCGGTGATTTTGAGACTTCCGGAACGGAGTTTCTCGCGGCTGCCAAAAGACTAGGGCTGGAGGGTATCATGGCTAAGAAAAAAGATAGCCCATATGCAGTTGGGGAAAGGACAAGGGACTGGCTAAAAATTAAGGCCAACAAAAGACAGGAAGTGGTCATTGGTGGTTTTACTAAAAATGAAGGAAGCCCTAAGGCTTTTAGCTCCCTACTGGTTGGAGTTTTCGAAAAAGGTAAGTTTATTTATACTGGAAAAATCGGCACCGGCTTCACCGAAAAACTGCAAAAGGAGATGGTAACCCAGTTCAAGCCGTTGATTACGGATAAGCCGCCATTTAGTGAAGAACCAGACGTTAACAAGCCAAGCCGCTTTCGGCACAAACCGCCACACGCTACTGTCACATGGCTAAAGCCGAAACTTATCTGTGAAGTCAGCTTTGCGGAGATGACTAGTGATGGCGTTATGCGCCATCCCTCCTTTGAAGGGATGCGATCAGATAAAAAAGCAAAAGAGGTGGTACTCGAAAAAGAAATGGATGTTAACAGTGCAATTAATAAAAAAGTAGCAGATAAGGAACTGATTAGTGCCCGTCCAGCCCAAGGACAAAGGAAAACCCTACTTAATCCGACAGAAGAAACTCAAGTAAAAAAGATTGGTGGCCATGAGCTGAAATTTACGAATCTTGGAAAAGTTTTCTGGCCCAAGGACAAGATCACCAAGGGCGACCTCATCAACTATTACTATCAGATGGCACCTATCCTGTTGCCCTACCTTAAAGATAGACCTGAATCCATGAACCGTTACCCCAACGGTATTACGGGCAAGAGTTTCTATTTCAAAAACGTGAGCGGTAAGGTGCCAGATTGGATGGACACCTACGATTACCACAGTGATGATGGTGAGGATAAGGAATACCTGATTGCCAACGATGAAGCCACTTTGTTACATATGATCAACATGGGTTGTATTGAACTGAATCCATGGAGCAGCACAGTTAAAAAGCCGGACAAACCAAGTTTCTGTATCATCGACCTGGACCCGGACAAAAACTCCTTCGATCAGGTTATTGAGGCAGCACAAATGACCAAAGCCATATTGGACGACATGGGTGCAACAAGCTATTGTAAGACGAGTGGGTCTACGGGGCTTCATATCTATATACCGCTTGGCGGCAAGTATACTTATGAGCAATCGAAAGAATTCGCAAGGCTGGTAGTCACTCAGGTCCATAAGGAACTATCAAAATTCACCAGCCTCGAACGGGCTATCAAGGATCGTAAAGGTAAGATGTATCTTGACTTTCTTCAAAACAGGCCCCATGCTACTATTGCCTGTGCCTATTCCGTTCGGCCAAAACCTGGTGCTACTGTATCGATGCCTTTGGAATGGGACGAAGTAAAAAAAGGCCTAAAAATGACGGACTTCCATATTTTTAATGCATTGGAACGTGTCCATAGTAAAGGCGACATCTTTAAGCCGGTAATGGGCAAAGGTGTAGACCTCAAAAAGATAATTTCCAAGGTAATAAATGATGGAGAAAAAAATTAAGGAGGGCATATTCTTTATTTACCATCTATAGGGATTAAAACCTTATTCTTTAAAGGCCGTCTTAAAATCACCCAGTAAATCTGCTCGTATGAAATATACAATATTGTTGTTGCCTGGAGCAGGTTTATCCACAGTACATCAGGAAAAAATTTTAGCAGACACCCTGAAGGCTGCGCTGGGCGAAGAATTCAGTATTATATGTCCGAAGGTGCCCGACGCAGACAATCCCAGCTATGAGAACTGGGACAATGTGTTAACCAAGCACCTTAAAACCACGACGGGAAAGCTTATCCTGATCGGTCATTCTTTGGGAGGTTCCGTTATCCTGAAACACTTTTCCATGGCTCCGGTTCCATCCCGTATAATTGGCATGGTACTGCTGGGGGTTCCCTTTTGGAAGTACCAGGATTGGGATGTCTCCGAATATGTGATAGCGGATAAGTTTCTGCCAAACCTTGCCCGGTTGGGTAATATCTACCTCTACTACTCGAAGGACGACGAGGTGATTCCCTTTGATCATTATGGATACTATCAGGAACTAATGCCTCAATCGCACAAGCGACTTTTATCGAATGTTGATCACTCCTACCATAACGCCATTCCAAACATAATCGAAGACATCCAGGCATTGGTGAAAAAAGCAACGCAGTGAGAACGGCATCTTTAACCAAAGATAGTGTGTATCTACTCAAATAGTAACTGAAATGGCTCAAAAAGTCCTTCATCAAATATAGCAAATCAGCCCAGCGGCTGAAGTCGCTTTAGTAACAGATCGGACGCCATTACAATGGTTTTTTAGCGACCTACTTTGAATAATAAAGACCATACTTAAAATCTGAAAGTAAAATGCTCATTGCATTTTGTCAGGCTATATTTCAAATTCGCCATTGTTTTCAAAAATTATCTTAAGGTGCAACAAACTTGATAAATAGTTGTTTTGAATAATCTGTACCAGGAATTCACGCATGCCAGAATTTGGTACAGCTTATCGAAGTTCTCAACGCCTAACAATAACTCAATTATGACAGAGTATTATAAACTGATCAAGAAAAAACGCAGTGTCCGAAACATGCTTTATTTTTTAAGTTTCCTACTTACATTTCTTATAATCGCACTGGTGGTCTCAGGCATAGGGAATTCGTTGCATGTACTTAAATAATAGATACTGTGCAGGATTCATTGGCAAAGCAATATAATATGAGATTCAGGTCAATTCGGATTAAGGAACCAGGATTAGATCGCAATTTCCAACTCAGTCGTCGTCAGGTGCAGAAATTGGCCTGTAGGTTAATGCTTGCCAATTGCTATCTAAAACTCTTGTCCAATTGTGCTCCAATATTAAAATCAATGGACGAAAAACCATCTGAACTTATAAAAAAATTCTGGATAGAATCTAATTGTATGCTGAAGATTATCACCAATGGAAAATCGCCTACGAAGGATGAATTCTTCGCGTGGTATTTCAGTTTTCAATAATTCTGTATAAAATCTACACTTTAACTAAACAACCAATAAAACCAATAATTATGAAACCGAAAGAAGTTTTTAATCAAGGTAAAAACGAACAAGAGCAATCCGACAAAGATAAAGGCGTGGCACAAAAGCCGGATCAGGAGAAGCAACGGCAGCACCTGCTGGATGAAGATAAAGCAGTGCCTAACCCTGTATTTCCCCACTCAACGGATGAAGAAGAAGAAGGCCCGAAACCCTTGAAGTTGAAACCGGATGAGGGTAGCGGCTCAAAAAAATAATATCAAGAACCAGCTCACCTATGCCGCTATTGTATTGTTGGACAGCACAAAAAATGTAAACATTAAAAAGCCATTCAAATTATAAAGACTGCGTCTTTAAACTTGAATGGCTTTTACTTACAATCTACTTTAGAAAGCTATCTTACCACCTGTTATGGCGATGGTTGCCCCAGCAATATAACTGCTTTCTTCGGAAGCCAGGAAGACATAAGCTGGTGCTATTTCCGCAGGCTGCGCAGGGCGTTTTATAGGACTGTCCTTGCCGAAGTTCTCAGGTTCAGGCATAGTAGATGGAATTAGGGGTGTCCAGACCGGCCCAGGTGCCACGGCATTTACTCTTATGCCCTTATCCTGATCCATCATCATCTGGGCGAGGTTAGCCGTAAAATTCTGGATGGCACCTTTTGTGGCTGCATAATCCAGCAATACTATATTCGGGTTATAGGATACTACGGAGGCAGTATTAATAATGGAACTGCCAGGCTTAAGGTGGGGCTCTGCTGCTTTACTAAGGTAAAACATCGCATGAATATTAGTGGCAAATGTACGGTTCCATTCGGCTGCACTTATTTCCTGCAACGTTTTATGCGCCATTTGGTAAGCAGCATTATTAACCAGGATATCCATTGCACCTAATTCATTAATTGCTTTGTCGATGATCTCTATGCAGTGCTCTTCCTGCTGAATATCCCCTTTTATGGCAATACCTTTTCGCCCTGCTGATTTTATCAATGCCAACGTTTCTTCGGCATCATTGTCTTCTATGTCGTACCCGTAACTGATCAGCACGTCAGCACCTTCTCTGGCGAAGGCTAGGGCAACTGCTCTGCCAATTCCCGAATCGCCGCCAGTGATAACGGCTTTCTTTCCTTCAAGTTTGCCGGAACCTTTATAACTTTCTTCGCCATGGTCAGCCTTTGGCTTCATTTCGGCTTCGGTTCCCGGGACGGATTGTTCCTGTTTGGGGAATGGAGGGACAGGATATTTGTTGTGTGGATTCATAATTATCAATTTTGAAAGTGGAACGCCTCATTATTATAAAACGTTACAGATGCGGACTAATATGTTTTTAGAATAGGAATAAAGGTTAGCCTTGTTAGTTGACTTTACCTTTTCCCTTCAGGTAATTTTCGATTACCTTTCTATCATTGGAGCCGGTGGCACGTTTTGCGCCGACTACTGCCTGCCAGCTCACGCCAAGCTTTTGCGCTTCATACTTCAATTCATACTCCTGCGTAGAATTGACTTTGTTACGATCGGTTTTTACTCCTGTTCTGGCCATGATGTTTTCATTTTATTCGGAAAACAATTTCGGTTTTCAAAAAGTTGAACTCCTTTTCTTACCTAAAACGATTTAAGCAAATTTTTAACCATCTAATTTAATGCTCCATCCTTTAAAATTTCATGCTACAAACATGTAAATCTTATGGAGACATCAATTTCCTTTTACTACAAGAGAAAAATGTCAGCTACACTCTATTGTTGGTCTGGGTCTTTTGAAAGATGTACAGAACTGCAGTTCCGGAAAGGAGCTTCGCCATCGAGGATTTGACCATGACATTCTACTTGCTTGTGAATTAAATGTAAGCCAAAATGTGCCGGTGTTGGTAGATAACTCTTATATCGGATCATGTTAGTGGTATAAACAAGCCTACATATATCAAAAACAAAACGTTACTATTTAAATTTCTCCATTTTTATTTTGGCGTATTCAGGATTCCTAAAATAAGAAGTTCGGAAATTATAGTTCCTTACAATTTGGGTTTAGTGACAATGCTGGACAAGAATTAATAATTACTGTTTTACAAATCTGGTACTACCTTGCTTGCCATTCTTATCAGTAAAGCGTAGCAAATACATGCCGGAAGCCAGATTGCTCACATCAATCATATCCTTGTTGCCTTTTAGTGTTACCTGCATCATGTTGGTGCCTGTTACATTCAACACGTCAAGTGTAGTGCCCGCTGTGGCGTGGTCTATGTGTATCAGTTGCGTAGCTGGATTTGGATAGATGTTGATTTTGACAAAGCCCGGTATATTGCTTATGCTACTTGTGCCACTGGAGTTTACCAACATGCAATAGGTATTGCTGCCACAGGCATTGGTCGAAGTTACGCATACGGTATAGTTGCCTGCTGTGCTATATGCATGTGTAGGATTAGCGGTGGTAGCAGCAGGACTGCCATCGCCGAAATCCCAGGTTATACTGGTATAAGGTGTGCTGCCTGTATAGTTAAAACTAAGCGTATTGGTACCCGCAGGACTATAAGTATAATTGGGTGTTGGTATCGTACAGTTGCAATTGCTAGTACCGAACTTGGCAACGAACCAGTCGTAATCACCACCAGCGGAGTTTAAAGTCGTACCATCAACATGAAGCTGTTCGCTGAAACGGCCACCCACATAAGCATTGCCGTTTTTATCGTTAACCACCGCAGTACCTGTATTTCCTATGCCTGACGTGACAAGTGAATCCAGGCTTACAATAGCGCCGGTTGAAGCATTGAACCTGGCCAAATATACATCTGCACCAGATGTGGCACCTATCCTGTTAGTTAGCTCTTTTGTTCCCCATTGTACCTCACGACCATAATAACCAGTTAAGCTTATTGTGTTGTTCATGTAGGAGATGCCATGACCTATTATTTCCCCATCGGTGTTGGCATTAGTTGTCCAACGATGGTTGCCGTTACTGTCTAAACTGGAGACAAAAGCCACCATTCCATCTCCCATAGAATTGGTGAAGGTATAACCGTTAAATACATTTATTGTATACGGAAAAGCATCTCCACCAATATAAATGTTTCCTTGCTCATCTAATACGGGTTTGCAATTTCTGGTCAATATTGATCCATCTTCAGACGACTGTTTTACCCATAAATTACTACCGGAAGAATTGAAAGCTGCTAAATACATTGGATAACCTAAAATTCCGCCAGTGCCAACTATTGTTGTAGTGCCAAATTTCAGGTCACCATAGTCAGGGTTGTATTGTCCATATATGTAGAATTTTCCATTTTTGTGGTTTCTGTTAAATTGTGAGAATTGCATATTTGTTAAATCAGGCCCCCAAGTTGATGATGACACAGTGATGTCTAGTGGTGTGCCGCTGACGAACGCGCCCTCCTTATTGTATTCCAACATATGAAATCCATATTCAGTAACAATGTAGCCAGAGCCATTATAATTTCCGGGCGACAAATGGCATAAAAGATAACTATTGCCATTGGGTGCAGTAGACAATCCATACGGCGCAGTATAAGTAACTGTAGAAGATGATGCGGTATCTGGTTGCGGTCTATTGAGCCATTTAAAATTTCCTGAAGTATCGTATTTTACAAGGAAAAAACTTTTAGTGGAATAACCTAATGTGGTATCACTATCAAAGTAGGCATATTGTGAAGCATTGGTGGAGGTGGAAATCCCGGCTACATAAATTCCTCCTAAGGTATCAACTCCTATATTTCGGGCAAATGTATTTCCAGCTGTACCAAATGTTTTCATCCAACGAAATGTGCCGTTGCAGTTCCAGCTAGCTAATATCATATTGTCGTAAATTCCTGTTCCTACATGACCGTCAACATTAGGGACAGCGCCCTGATTGTGTATAGCCAAAACATATACATTTCCATTTTTATCAGTTACTAGATCCATCACCTCCTCACTTGAATAAGCTCCAGAGGAAGAAGCGAAACTACCCCCACGTTTACCCCATTGCCAGTCTGATTGCGCATGAGCGCAAAACGAATAGCCCAATAAAACAGTAAAAAATATGATAGAGAAAAGTCGAAAAGTCTGGTTCATAACGGTTCAGTTTTAGTGTAACAATATACGATTTTAAATAACCATAGCGGCATATTGCCGCTATGGTTTTAAAGGTTAAGGAATAGCTTACCGGGTGAGTGATAGTTTGGTTTGTTTTACCACAATGTTGTCTCGGCGCATCACTATCTGGTATATACCTGCTGCAAATTGTTCCATGGGTAGGTTTAGTTCGCCGGCTTCGGCTTCCACGTCGAAAGTCTGCAACCTGCGTCCAGCAATGTCCACCAGTTCTATACTGCACCTGGTGCTGCCTTTGGCAAAGCGATACTGTACCGTAGTATGTACACTGGCAGGATTGGGCGCCAATACCAGGGTGTTTACATCAGTACGCATCAAATTGCTATTGTCTTGTGGAGTGCTGCCACCCTGAGAATCGCCACCACTCGCAGGCCTGCCGGCAATTGTACGGCAAGTGTCGCTTGAATAATACATATCGCCACTGGTAAGCGAGCAATAGCCATTATCTAACAGGAAACTTGAAAACCAAAAATGCTTCAATTTCTACAGCCCATTTTTCTTTTGTTCTGTCATCATATAATTCAATCCTTCCTTTTGATATTTCAACCATTTGGTCTATAATAGTTGAAGACAACTTAATACTGTTCGGATTCATTAGTTAGAAAGTATTTTCAATGCTTCAATCGTTGAATTAACAAAGTTGATATGTTTGCTTTTGTTGCTTTCATAAATGAAATCAGTTAAACTTTTGCTTGTGTATTTAGAGAAGTCGCCAACTATAGCCAATCGAACTCGATAGGTAGAAAATTTTTGAAGAATTTCGCCTGCAATTCCCTTCTTCAAATCAAAAAAATCTGGTGTGATATCTTTTTCATTTAGCACAATTCTGTCAAAGCCTTGATAGTAAATGTTTCCTAATAAGTCTAAACTGTCTTCAATTGTGTTAATGATAATTTGGTCCGAAGTTACTTCGGCTATTTTTGTGTCGTTTATGTTGTGAGCTTCTATTTTCATTTTTTATCGGTTTTATCGTTGGTGTTGTTCTTTACAATACACACTAACTCAAAATACACGCAATGCGTATTTTAAATACTTTAAACAATAGTATGAAATTTTATATTCTTGCGCAATGAGTATTCATTTAAATTGATTTTTGGTAAAGAATTACCGTTGAACTTTGCAGTTTCGCCCTGCTATTACCAAATCCCTTTATCTGCCAAATTTCCATCACATTACAAATCTAACGTTTTGATTTCAGCCTGCTCAACATCTCCTGCGAAATATTGAGATAGGTCACCACAATTTTGTTTGGCAAACGTTGAACGATTTTGGGGTTGCCGTATTGTATCGTATGTGTATGTATACAATTGTATATAAATATCAAGGTGAGGTGATTGTATTTGAAAAAGGCGACGAAGGCAAATACCGGGCGTTATTAGAAGGAAGCGATTTCCGTAAGTCGATTGACATCGGATTAGCTCAGCGGTCGTTGAAGTTCTGGATAGTTTATCTTAGGTTTAGTGCCGATACCCTAACAAATATCCACTCCGATATTTATATATATAGCCGGAGCTCGTTTAATGGAAAAAGGCGCAATACTGGATGCTATTGTGCAACAGAAACATTTTAATAAAATGTCCCCCACAAGATTGCCAGCTCACGGGGGACATTGCGTTTAAGACTTGCAGCCTTCTTTTGTATTCTTCTGAAGAAACAGGTATCTACCTTATTGCTTTGTAACTTTAATCACATACTGTTCGCCTACTTTCAAGACATAGGTTCCGGCGGCCAAATGAGCAATATCCATATCAAATACATTGCTACCTGCAGATAAGTGTACCTCTTGTTCTGCCACTATCCGGCCACTAATGTCCAGTAGCAAAAGCTTTTGGTCTTCCATTATTGAAGTTGTTATTGCTACATTCAATCCGGTAGTTGTTGGATTAGGATAAACAAGTATTGCTGTATTTGTAGCCGTTCCGAAAAAGACAGGTACTACATTTGAATATCGGAATCTTCCGTCCATATCAACTTGCTTCAGCCTATAGTAATTCCAGCCCTGTAAGGGCTTGTCATCATATGTTTGGTACTGCTGCTCAGCATTACTGTTTCCGAAGCCTTTTTGCGAAATGACAAAATTGTAGGCTGTGCCATTTGGGGAACGTTCCACGTCAAAATAGTCACAGTTGACCTCATTTGCAGTTATCCAATTGAGTAAGGTTCTATTGCCGTCAGGAACAGCTGTAAATGAGATTAAATGAACAGGCAGAGGAACATCAGCATCAACCGAGGTGATGCGGCGGAGCGTCACCGTGCTGCTGCCGGTGGTAGCTTCTACATAATTGCCACTGTTATCAATTGTAATTAAACCGGAGCCACCAAAACCGGAAATACCGTCGTCATAAACATACGTCAACGAAGCAGGCGTATTGCCATTGAGTTCGTCATCGATGTAATACAGTCCGGTAGTTCCACGAAAACTGATCGCAGGATTGATATTATAGACACGTTCTATACTTCCCAGACCTACGCCTGCGGGAGGAATCGGGGTATGACTGACCGTTATACTGGTATTAACCATCGTCAGGTTATCTACCTCCGGTTGAAGAGTGAGGCTGTCAATAAAAAGAGGGGTGCCCGAATTTACATGGAAAGAGCTGCCTGAGCTGAACTGCGCTTCGGATTCTTTAGCCAGCAACAATTGACGCCCTTCACGCCGGTTGAGAATCCACCAGGTGAAGTACTGGAAACTTCACCACGCACCGCAGTAATATTGGATGAAGTTGCATTACTTACGCCCGAAAGGGCTGTGCCATCGCCATCATTCGTAATGGAAAAAAGGTTGCCGGCATTATTTTCGGTTGCGGTATAGGGAAGTGTAAGCGTGCTGCTACTTAGTTCGGTCCATCCTGTCCCTGTTTTATGGTACCAGAAGCCTTGGGTATCGGTATCGTAAACCAGCAGACCGTCCGCAGGCGTTGCAATCCCGGTTCGTTGGTCAGATGTCATACGGGGGACTAAAATACCTTTTGTGTTGGAAGTTACATCAAGCTGTGCGCTTGCGTCCGGCGTCAGTGTGCCGATTCCGGTTTGGGCATTACTAGTTATCACTAAGCCTGACAGAAGGCATGTGACTACGCCCATCCTAAGATAGTTGTGGTTCATTGGTTGTTTTTTTGAAAATTTAAAATGCTGTTTCGTCTTTTCATATGAGAAACGTTGCAAATGTAGATGAAAGACATTAAAGTGATTACGATTCCAACTAATATATTTTAGTTAATTATATATTCATAATTATTGGTTTTGCCATTATAATTGATTCGCTATTTCTGAAAAAAATGATACATTCTTATCAGAAATATTTTGTCGCTATTACGGACTCTTGACAGACTCGAAAACTGGGAGTGCATCATCAGTCTCTGTGTTTTGTGGGAACCAGCACATACGTAGAAGAATATTGATGATATTCTAATCCGCCGTACGAAGTTATACCCCAAAGCCGCCAATCATGTAGTAATTTTTACGATTTTCTTGTACAAATTTTACGACAACTTGTTGCGATAATCCTAGTTGATGTGTGCTTATTTGTATTGCTCGGTCAGCATATATGCGTGATCGGCAAAGTTTTCAATTAAGGGTATTTTTGGAAACTATTTATGAAGTTCGCTTTAAGCCTGGCTGACAATCGCAAGTGATGGAGCAGGCCCGTGCGTTATGCGACGATGAAGTATGGAAATTATGTATACTCAGTTGGGGCGATAGAAGTGGAGACTACGTTTAGAGAAATTAGCAAATGGGAAATTTGATACAATGGAGTGCTGACCAGGTATTGGATTCCATCGTCCTCTTGTAATCTTCAATTCCCATCACATTTTCCGGTCCGACAGTCATTACACCGGCATTATTGATTAAGGCATCAATCCGGCCATAGCGCTTAATTGCATCTTTCATCATATCCAACACTTCCTGCTCATTCCTGAGATCCACCTGTAAAGCCAGAACTTCAGCCCCTGCTTGCTCCAGTTGTCGTCTGGCTTCTGTCAGCTGCTTTTCATTCCGGGAACAGGTAACAACCCTGGCACCATGATCTGATAAATCCCGGGCTAATGCCAATCCTAGGCCACGTGCCCCACCGGTTATTACAACATTCCTTTCCGTAAAATCGGTACGCTTACTATGCCGGTAGATACGTGCGCCGACAGAAACCAGCCCGACCCCGAAAGCTGCGTATAGTAGCGGGTTTCTGTATTTTTAAGCTGAGCCATAGATGCTGATTGGCTTGTTTCTTTTAAATGAAAGCCGGCTAGCCATCGTTACCGGCATACGATTAAGTAGCTAAGGCTTCAATACCACCTTAACACAATCCTCTTCCTTTTCATCGAATATCTTATAGCCGTGTGCAGCCTGATCCAGTGGCAGCGTATGGGTAATTATATCATCAAGCTTTACCTTATCATCTTTAACCAATTCTATCAGATGATCAATGTAGTTTAACACGGGTGCCTGTCCCTGCTTAATCGTGATGCCTTTGTCAAAGGTTCGGAACAACGGGAAATTGTCATAGGAAGATCCATACACGCCCATGATAGACACAGTTCCCATACGGCGCACAGATTCAAAACACAGTTCCAATACTTTCATCGAACCTTTTTCGAAATTAATAGTAGCCTTCACCTTGTCCATAAAACTTCTTTCAGGCTCAAACCCGACCGCATCCACGCATACGTCCGCACCGCGTCCGCCGGTCATTTCACGAATTGCTTCCACCACGTCAACATGGTTAGGGTTGAGCGTGTCGACGTTATTGACGCTTCTTGCCTTCTCCAGACGATAGTCGAGCGGGTCGATGGCAATTACACGGCTGGCACCATTAATCCAGGCGGCCTTCTGGGCCATCAAACCTACTGGTCCGCTTCCGAATATGGCTACCACTTCTCCGCCTTTTAATTGTGCCCAATCAATCGCAGACCAACCAGTTGGAAATATATCCGTCAGGAAAAGTACCTGCTCGTCTTTCAAATTATCCGGGACAATACGCGGGCTGATGTCCGCATAAGGGACACGTACATATTCTGCCTGGCCTCCGGAATAACCGCCATACAAATCCGTATAGCCAAACAGAGCTGCGCCTTTCTGATCCATCATATCACCATTTGGCCCATAATGTTTATAATTTGAATTTTCACAGGCAGTAGACGCTTCATGATTGCAAAAAAAGCACTGTCCGCAGGAAATGGGAAATGGTACTACAACCCTATCTCCACGTTTCAGGTTTGTGACGGCAGAGCCTACTTCCTCCACTATTCCCATGAACTCATGTCCCATTATCATAGAATCTTTTTGCGGGACAGCACCGCTGAGTATATGAAGATCTGAGCCGCATATTGCAGTTGCGGTAACTTTAAGGATGACATCGCGGGGATCAAGTATCTGTGGATCCGGTACATTGTCGACACGGATATCTCCGGGTTTGTGAAAAACAGCTGCTTTCATTGTTGGTTGTTTTTATTTGGTAATGGTTGCTCAATCTGTTACATTAGGAAGTCTATCGAAAGGTTTGCAAGAAGTACACTTCAATATTCATCTTCTGCAATAAGGCATATTAACCTTTGCCTTCAAGCCGGGTTCGCCATTGATCTATAAAATGGTCCCCTTCTTCTCTGGCCTGTTCCATGGATGCTGAACGTATAAGAACAAAGTCAGGGACGCGCATGTCCGAACCCATATCGTAATAAAGGTTTTCGCCTTCGGGCATTGTATCCTCAGTCTCAGTTATGGATAGAATTTCGAAGTGCTTACTGATAAGAATTTTAAATTTTTTCATCTTGCATGGGTGTTATTCTAATGCAGCAACACCTAAAGCGCAATTGAGTTGATAAATAAATGATAATTGTATTCATTCAACTATGTCATAAACACATTTCCCCTAATTAAAATCCATGGAAATAGGTATAGTAATTAAGTTTTGAAAAATGTATCGATAAGCCCTTATTTCATATAGCAGGTAATAGCACATACGGACACCTGTGCGGATCCGTCCGAAGCGGAAATTTGTACGTTGAATGCTAAATACATTATGGTAGTATGTCTGGTCTAAAAAATGCGGACCAGAACATTACCATGAAAGAATGAATCCGTATGTAATCGCTGAACTCAAGTATAAGGGAATATAGGACCGGTAGTCCAATCGGGCAAACCTCTTCCTGTCATACCGCTTACTGAACCCGACATTCCTGAAATCGCCGATAGCACGCAATAGAAAAATACCGGCTATTACCATCAGTGAAATACGCAGATATTCTTTTGACAACACCTGAGGCCGAAAACCGGTGAATAGAAGATTAATCAAGGCAAAGAGGATGAGCCCGGGTGCCACGGCAAAAGTTGCTACGGGTCCGGGCCGGAATAGTTTTCTTCCATTGCCATCCGTTGGTATTGCTGCATGATAGCCCTAGCTACCCCCAATCATCCAGTAAAGGTGGAGCATGGCAAGTAGCAGAAAAACAGCAGCATTCAGTAATGGTAAAACAATATTCATCTTATTCATTTAGACACGGTTAAATTAAGGGTTAAATACTTCTTGGATCCGGCTTTAAGGGCATACGGCCTACCTTCTGAACTTCAATTCCGGGATAGCCAAAATCCAGCACTACTTTTCCCTGCACCAAATAAACACCATTTCCATTCAAAGGAAAATTTTTCAGTGATGGAGGGAAATGTACGGTATCAAAGAAGTTACCTTCCACATCAAGAAAAGTACCAAACTTCATGTACTTGCCATTTTTGGTATGTACAGGTTTGTCGCAGACAAAATCACCCACCATTCTGACAACTTTACCTTCATAGTTACGCAGATCCCTTGCCATAACATCACCCCGATAATCACTCTTAGTGATACTGAACATAGTTTCCGAGACAGGAAATCCAATCAGCTCTATTTCATCGTATAAGTCTTCCAAAAGTGAGGTTTCCAGCTTGGGAAGTATCGGCTTTGATGATTCATTTTCAAAAAGCATGGCGCCGGGATTTTCATGCTTCGCCCCATACATCATCAGATGGGCTTCCCATAACAGTTCTTTCTTACCGGTACCTGTAAAACGAAAAGCTCCACAGCGTATCAGCACAATAAGCTGTTCCAACCCTGCACCCGTGCGTGCTGCAAAATTTTCAAGGCTCTTATACTTTCCATTGCGCATCCGTTCCGATGTAATAAGACCGGCCAGCTTACCTTCCAGGTTGAGCAAACAATCAAAACCCAGATAGATATCCTTTCCGTAAATGGATGCCCGGAATTCACTTTGGTTAACGCAAGGCAGGTTCATATTACCACCTGCAAGTTTCGCTTCATTGACATAGACCTTGCGCTGGTAAAACCCACCGTAGTTATTCAAAACCGCCACCATGAACTCCAGCGGATAATAAGTCTTCAAAAACAAACTCTGGTAGCTTTCCACTGCAAAGGACGCACTGTGTGCCTTATTGAAACTGTATCCTGCAAAGGATTCCATCTGCCGCCAAATTTCCCGGGAAGTTGCTTCGGGGTATCCTTTCGTTTTACAATTAGAAAAAAATTTATCCTCTATTTCTTCCAGGTGTTTTTTGTTACGGCTCTTTCCGGACATCATACGGCGCAGTACATCAGCATCAGCAAGATCCAGTCCTCCATAATGGTGGCCTACTTTCATCACATCCTCCTGATACACCATTACTCCATAGGTTTCTTCCAACTGCTCTTTGAATACGGGATGTATGTACTCGACAGCAGATGGATTATGATGCCGCTCAATATAGGCTTTCATCATCCCCGAAGAGGATACACCTGGCCTGATGATAGAACTGGCAGCAACAAGCGTCAGGTAGTTATCACAGTTCAGTTTGGCAATCAATTGCCGCATGGCAGGGCTTTCAACATAAAAACAACCGATGGTATTGGAAGAGCGTAGCTGGTCTGCAATCTTCGGGTCTTCGAAGAAACGCTTAGGGTTAGACGTATCAACATGGACGCTCTGATTCTGCTTTACAATCTGCGCACATTCCTTGATGTGTCCGATTCCACGCTGTGAGAGGATATCAAACTTTTCAAAGCAGATATCTTCCGCAGTGTACATATCAAACTGCATGGTAGGCAAGCCTTTCGGCGGATAGTCCAATGCACAGTAAGACGTCAATGGCTTTTCCGAAATTAATACTCCCGAGGCGTGGATCGTACGCTGGTTGGGAAAATCAGCCATCTGGTCATATACAGATAAGATCATATTGGTGACCTCATTTTTATTCATGCTGTTTGCCGGATCACGAATCAACATATCAATTTCTGCTTTCGGGAGTCCATATACTTTCCCCAATTCCCTAATGATAGACCTTGAACGGAAAGTGCTCATGGCACCCATGAGTGCTGTGTGGCCCGTCTGGTAACGCTTGAAGATATAGTCATACATTTCGTCGCGTTCATCCCATGAAAAATCTACATCGAAATCAGGTGGTGTCTTTCGTTTCGGATTCAGGAAACGTTCGAAGTAAAGATCCAATTCTATCGGGTCAACATCAGTGATACCCAAACAATATGCCACTATGGAATTAGCACCTGATCCACGTCCCACATAGTAGAAGCCACGCCGTGTTGCATAACGACAGATGTCGTCTGTAATCAAAAAGTAGGAACTGAAATGAAGCTGGTCTATAATTTCCAATTCCTTTTCTACGCGGCCAAGCGCTTCTGCATTATTTTTCCCATAGCGACGGGCAAGGCCATCCATTGCATAACGTTGCAATAACTGCTTGTCATCATAATGGTTGCCCGTAAATGTCTTCTTGTTTTTGAGTTCTTTAAAATCGAAATCAAAACTGCATTGCTGCAATAGCTTTCCTGTGTTATGGATCACCTGCGGAACGTCTTTGTACAACTGCATCAGCTTTACCCGAGGCATAAACACCTCCGATGGCTGTGCAACCTGCGTTGGTTCCAGTTGCGATATCAACAGGTTATTGTCAATGGCGCGCAGCTGCCGATGCAGTTTGTGAGCAGCAATATCCTGAAAGCTAACAGGAGCCAGTATCACATAACGTTCAAAATTCGCCGAAGGTCCGATCATAATCTTGTTTAGATTGACCGGATAAATCCCGATGTACTCAAAATCCCGAAGCTCGCTTACCTCCTTCTTGCCATAAGGATACACTACGAAAACATGATTGAATTCCGGTGCTTTACTATCCAACAATATCTTATCCCGATTCGCAGCGGACATATGTTCGTTGATTTCCCGAAATCCATCCGCATTTTTTGCAATAGCTATAAACAACAATTCATTTCCGTTTCTGAACTCCATACCGGCAAGACCATTTAGCCCATGCTCACGGCAGGCTTTGAGAAATTCCAATGAACCCGTTGAATTATTTATGTCCGTCAGCACAGCGGTATCATAGCCATTAGCCAGCATACCCTTTACCAGTTCTTCCACGCTCATGGTACCGAAGCGCAGGCTATAATAACTTTTAATATTCAGTAGCATAATACCCTCCCCTTCAGTTAGAGACTTATCCCGCGCATTACGGACTGACTGCCATATTTAATCCTGATACGGTCCATCGCCTGTGAGAGGTTAAGATCCGTAACCGTATCATCAAAAAGGTTAACCTGATAACTCCCACTGACCAGATTGCTTAGCTTTACTCCAACAAGGCGTATCAGCATACGACGCGAATACAAGGAACTGAACAGTTCAAACAGCCTTGCGGACAGTACCCTTTCCGATGAGGTGTAAGGCACACGTATCTGTTTGGTTTCTGTATCAAAATTGCTGTACCGGATCTTCAAAGTCAACGTGGCCGCCAGCTTCTGGTCACGGCGAAGATCAAAGGCCAGTTCATCAATCATAGAAAACAACACCTTACGAAGCAGTTCCATGTCGATGGTATCTTTTTCAAAAGTGTGTTCCTTGCTGATCGATTTACGTTCGGAGTACGCTACCACAGGACTGTCATCGATCCCGTTGGCTTTCTTCCAGATGGAAAGACCATTCACACCAAGCAGCTTCTGCATATTGTTCGGCTGCATCTCCTGTAACGCTGAAACTTTACTAATACCCATATTGCGCAGCTGCATATAAGTCTTCTCACCAATCATAGGAATCTTGCGGATGGATAAAGGTGCAAGGAATGGCCGTTCCAAGCCTGAATTAACCTGTTTCTCCCCGCAAGGCTTAGCTTCACCCGTAGCAATCTTTGAAACGGTCTTGTTGCCGGAAAGACCAAAAGAAATCGGCAAGCCTGTCTCTTTGATAATTTTGGTCCTCAGTTCTTGCGTCCATTTCCAGGTGCCGAAAAAACGGTCCATACCGGAGACATCAAGATAGTGTTCATCAATGCTGGCTTTCTCTACCAACGGTGCCCGCTCCGAAATGATATCGGTTACCATATTGGAGTATTTGCTGTACTGGTCGTAGTCGCCTTTAACCAGGATGGCTTCGGGGCATAATTGCCGGGCGAGCTTCATGGGCATAGCACTGTGAATCCCGAACTTTCGCGCTTCGTAACTGCACGACGCTACCACACCACGGTCGGAGGTTCCTCCGATCAATACCGGCATGCCTTTCAGCCGGTCATTTTGCAGTCGTTCCACAGATACAAAAAATGTATCCAAATCACAGTGAATAATATGCCTTTCCATATCCTTTCCGATTTATTTGTTACTTTTGATACAATTCGTATCATTTCATTGATTGTAATAATAGCAAACATAAAATGGATAGTCAAAAAATATTTTTCAACAGCAACATAAAATTCCTCCGTGAACGCAGGAAAATGAGCCAGCAAACCCTTGCAGGAAAGATTTCGCTCACGCGTACAAAGTTGAATGCATTGGAGAACGGACATACCAAGGCACCACAGCCGGAGGACTATCTGAACTTCTCAGATTTTTTCAAGATCAGCATTGATAGCCTTTTAAGAATCGACCTTTCGAAACTATCCGAACTCAAACTCAGGGATCTGGAAGCAGGTAACGACGTGTATCTGACCGGCGGAAAAATAAGAGTGTTAGCTATTACAGTTAATAGCGAAAACAAAGAAAATGTCGAGTACATCCCTGTGAAAGCCAAAGCAGGTTACCGTGCAGGCTATTCCGATCCCGAATATCTGGCGCAGTTTCCAAAGTTTACGATGCCCAACCTGCCCAAAGGACATACCCACCGCATTTTTCCGACGACCGGTGATTCGATGTTACCCATTCCGGAAGGCAGTGATATCATCGGGCAATATGTACAAGACTGGAAAATCCTGAAAGCCGAGACTCCCTGTATCGTTATCCTGAAAGGGGAACAGGATTTTGTATTTAAACAGGTGACCCTTAATTCGGATAGCAGTGTGCTGCTGAAATCCTACAACAAACTATTCGATCCATATACAGTCGGTGCCGACGACATACTGGAAATCTGGAAGTTTTACAGCTTTAGCAGTAAGGAGTTGCCTGAGCTGCAAACGGACATACAGGTACTGAGCAAGGCTATCTTGGATATACACAAGGAAATTAAAAGAGACAGATAGTAAACATACTGATATCAATGGGGCAATTAAAACTTTTCGACGACCATGTGCTGCTTACACTTCCCCAGGAATTGATGGAATAGAAATCTTCTTTTTTCAACAAAGATGAAAGTGATTTTTACACAGCATACAACTCGAACATGGGGGCTTCTGTTGATGAAAGGGAATTTGCAGGAACATTGGGAGCACCAGATTGCCAAATCTAACATCCCGATAAAAAAAAGAATCTATCTTACATTCCGTATCGTACATTAGCCCTTTTATAATATTATTCTTTCTTAGTATTGATGTTTAATATCCGAAACATAATCTGAGAGGACACAATTTACTAAATCTTAAAAAATTGAATCATAAACAACTAGACTAATTTTGCTTCATGGGCGATTTACAGAATTTATCTACTGAAGAAAAACAGGCGCTCCTCGCGTCTATTGTAGATTCCTCCGAGGATGCCATTATCAGCAAAAACCTCGAGGGTGTCGTGACCACCTGGAACTATGCTGCGGAGCGATTATTCGGCTACCAGGAGCAGGAAGCTGTCGGCAGTCATATTTCTTTCCTGATCCCCTCAAACCGCCTTTCTGAAGAAGATTTTATTATACGCGAAATCAAACACGGCCGTCGTATTGATCATTTCCAGACAATAAGGAAAGCTAAATCCGGAACCGACATTCCCGTTTCTATATCTATCTCGCCGGTAAAGAACGAATACGGTTTAGTAATCGGAGCCTCCAAGATTGCCCGCGATATAAGAAGCCAACTCAAAGCAACGGAAAAGCAACACGTACTGGCAGCCATAATTGATAACTCCGAAGATGCCATCATTAGCAAAACGCTTGACGGTATAATTACGAGCTGGAACCATGCGGCTGAAAGAATGTTCGGCTACAGCGAAGGAGAAGCTGTAGGCCAACATATATCGCTTATTATACCCGAAGAACGCATAGGAGAAGAAGCGTTTATTATCGCCCGGATAAGGCAGGGTGAAAATGTAAAACACTTTGAAACCATCAGACAATCAAAAAAAGGGGAACATATTCCTATCTCACTCACCATTTCTCCGATATTAGACGACCAAAAGAAAATCATCGGCGCTTCCAAAATTGCACGGGATATTACCGATACCTTAAATAGCAGAAAAGAACGGGAAGCATTATATCAGGAAATAGAGGTGCTCAGCAGGAAGAAAGATGATTTTATTGCGATGACCACGCACGAACTCAAGACACCAATTACATCGCTGAGCGCATTTCTTCAGGTACTCGCGATGCAGGAAATACCACTGGAGGACCAGCAAAAGTTTGTCTCACGCTGTGCCAGACAAGTAGACAAACTAATGGTCCTAATAAATGACTTACTCAATTTTACACGAATTCAATCCGGTAAGCTTGAACTCAGATATGAAACAGTGGATTTGATCAATATGCTGAACGAAGTGCTTGCCGGCTTGACGCAGTTTACAACTCATTCAATTACAGTTAACAGTCCTGACTACCTTGGTATTTATGCTGACCCGTTTCGTATCGAACAAGTGCTGACAAATTTCATCGGTAACGCCATCAAATATTCACCATTAAATACCCCTATCGAAATTTTTATTTCAGAAACAGAAAATGACATCAGGGTCGAGGTTGCAGACGCAGGAATCGGCATCAAAGAGCAATTCATTTCTGAACTGTTTACACAGTTTTATCGTGCAGTGGAAACCAATCATCATATACAGGGTCTTGGCATGGGACTCTACATAAGTAAAGAAATCATTGAAAGACACGGTGGAACCGTCGGTGTGGAAAGCAAACAGGGAGAAGGAAGTATGTTTTGGTTTCAACTTCCCAAAAAACGTCATTTATAAATCAGATGCCTTTATAAAATCTGTATCGCTTATGAGTATAATAGAATAAGGATAATTTGGCTCTACATGTTATCAACGAATGGTCAGCTAACAAAAAAGCCCACAGTAGCCACTGATGACCACAAGCCACTACAAGGCTGGAATTGCTGACGCTAGCGGGTAGTGTTTGCCGCGGTTTCATTACTAAACCTGGGACAAACAATCCAGCACATCAACAAGCGCCTGGATCAATCCGATATCAAATGATTTACGGGAAACACCGCTTCCTGCCAACGCCCGGTATTTCCCTTCATTATCTTTTTCAAACACAATCACCTAACCTTTGATATTTATATACAACTTGTATACATACACTACGATACAAGACGGCCACAGAAGTTTAGTTCTTTGCCTTTGTATTGTACAGGAAGTTCGAATTGATATTCCATTGTTAAGATTGCTTTCGGGACCGAAAATCTTGAATAATCCGGGGTATGGTAAGCATGCTTACCATACCCCGGATCTGCGTAAATGCAAAGAATATGCTGATAGGTGTACTTTGTTTTCTTACAGTACAACCAGTTGTCCGGATAAAACTGTACCGTCCGGCTGAGTCACCGTCACTATGTACAAGCCTTCCTGAAGATCATCCACGCGCAGATTCAGTTGATGGATGCCGGGTCTGTCTACCTGATAATCTTTTACTTTTAACATCCTACCTGTTACCTTATCCGAAACCGTCACCTTTGCAACGCCTTTAATCACAGCGTGAAAAGAAACTGTTGTACTGACTCCGGCAGGGTTGGGCTGCATACCTAACTTATTGGGTGTTCCGCGGTCCTCCAAAGCAGAAAGGGAACAATATTCGGTTTCTTTTGGACATACATTTTTCCAGGTCGCGCTCCAGTCCGTCGCTGTAATACTTCCACGATTGGATACATGGCTGAAATTGCTGGGCGTATCCCATGAAAAATCTGCCGCTCCGACATTGTTGGTTGCTGAAAGCGTCAACACCGGAGCAGCGCTGCAATAGTTGCCACACAAAGTATTACTATAACCCGTAAGTGGAGTTGACAACGCTACGTTGTTTATCTGGCTGCAAAATACACTACCGTCCATCCAATCTGTTATAGTGGCTGCACAGCCGGTACCAGTTGGGTCAAAATTCACAGGGCTATTTGTATAATTCGTAGCGTTGGCATAAAAGGTGTTATAGGATGCCAGTATAGTGCCGTTCACATTTGCGTTGTTAATAGTTGAATTGTCAAATATTGCCAGACCTGTATTCCAACCGGTGAAAACACTGTTGTAAATTTCAGCCTGTGCATTTAAACCAAGTCGCACCGCCGCACGGAAATCAGAATGGACCGGACTGGCGCCACAATAATGTGGACCAATAAAACTCAGGTTACTCATTATAGGATGTGAAACCGGTGTACTGGCAGAGCCTGACGCGTCATTACTGACAACAATTCCGTTCGAAAAAATGGTGGCGTTGTCATGCGCATTCGGATCCAGCCTGATAGAAGTTAAGAATTGAACATTTCCCGTGTACCCTTCAGTCATAATTAAATCCGCCTTGTAATTATTCAGGCTGATCAGGTTATTGAGTGCAACCTTGCCTCCTAAAAGACTATAACCATTCTTACGGGAATAGCTCACCTGTATATGATCCAAAGTGGTGCCGGAACCTACCGCCCAGAGATTCAATCCGCTCCCTTCAGGATCGCCGGTATCCCCTACCCCCGCATACTCGATTCTTACATACTGCATACTTCCGGAATTGTCTGCATTATTGGTGCCACCATAAGTTACAGAACCTGCACAACTGATGGTCTGGCTTTGCACTCCTTGATTATTAACCGCGTAGCCGGCTATGAAAATACCATTCCAGTCACCGGGAGCCCTTGCCGTTGTTGATTTAGAGGAAGTAAATACGACCGGGTTCGTAGAAGTTCCGTTAGCAAAAATCTGTCCACCCTGATGTACAATCACGGAAGCCTGGCTGTTGGCAAGAATTTGCGTTCCTGCAGGTATATTAAGCACGCCGCCTGCTGCTACACTGTAGCAGCCGTTCAACTCATAGCACGTAGATGCGTTAAGCGTTTTGGATGTGGACAAAGTTCCACTCAATACTTCGGTGGTTTGTGCGGAGATCTGGGCAAACGACATGGTACCCAGCAATCCGATAATTATAAGCGTTTTCATAATTAAAAATTTAAATTGATAAATTGATTTTTGAAATTTCACGACATCTTGCGTAGCTATGGCGGATGTCTGGAGGGTGCAGCCATATTGGCTTTTAAGTGTTTAAATGATGTAGCTTTATTGCACATGGTGTTTGTTTTTAGGGATTGAATTCGCGCAGGATCTTAAGCATCTCATAGAGTAAATCCTTTACCTCCTCCTTTGCTTTGAAATCAATATTGTAGTAGCTGTTACGAAGATTCTTCTCTGAAATACTGTCTTTGTCCCGGGTTATTAAATGCCGTGCGAAAAAGTTGATATAAGTTGTTTTGTTTTTAATCTTCATAGCACCGGACTCATAGATCAATTGTAACATAATACCCAATTGAGCAACGGTCATCCTGGTCTGTAATTTCAATTCCGATTGGTGCTGATTTTCTGGCTGAACTTTGCCAACCTCACGTTTCTGGCGCTCCTGAAGGAACCTGTATTCTTCTTCCATCCAATGGCGGCAATACACCACGATACCGGGATTGGCAGGATTAAACGCGTTTAGCTTTTGCAAGGGCAGCTGCTTTAGCTGTTTTATCCGCTCTGCAAGAAAATGCAGTTTGTCCCTCAACTCATCAATATCCGCCAGGCTTGCTACCAACTTCATCCGACAATAATCCATGAACCTGGTATCGTTATAGTTCATCTGCAGCAGCAGCTCAACGATTTCAGAGACAGTACATCCAGAATATAGCCTCAAGGCCAATGCATGATACAGCGCATCAAAATATTGCTCCCTGTGAAAGGTCAGCTGCTCGTCCATACCAGTCGCAACCGGCTCCCAGTAATCCCTGATCATTGCTAAAACAGGTTCAAGATCTTCATCGGAATTAAAATCCAGGATCTTCAGATAACCCTTGAAATTTTCAGAGACGATTGATCTTCTCCTGAAAGCCGGAACCAACTGATGCCAATCAAAATAAGCCTCGAAATAGTGCTTCAAAAAATCAAGTAAATCCAGGAGCTGTTGCTGTAGCCGTATATAGAATTGCTCCGGTGGTTTTGATCTTTTTGTTGCTTCCGCTCTTTCAAACTGGATAAGCATCTCGGACAAGTGTATTATGCCTACCTGGTGATGTTGAATATATAATTCTACATGCCGTGGCTTGGCAATACTGAGCACCTGCACCGTCATATTCGTTCTTATCTTTTTCATTTCCGCATCAGCAAACTGCTCTAAACGCCTGAATTTTCCTGAAGGGGTTGGTTCGCTTTCCTCCATACTACATTGAAGTTTCACAAACTCTTCCAATGCCTGTAACTCATATCTGATTGCTATTGCTGCCATGGTGTCCATATTTATTTGCGATACTTCCGGCATCGTATTGTTGCTATCATCTTCTTGGTCGGGGTGGGTGCTGGCAATGCTGCTCTGACCGGAGCAGGCAACGCTTGTGGTTATGTAAATCACTCATCAGTTATTTCTTTTAGCTACCGCTTTATAACTAGTTATCCAGCTCCTTCTCATAGACGCAGGCTGTAGTTGTCCTGGTCATTACTGTCCAATTCGTATTGGTGGATAAGGAAGAAGATGACTGTCTGGGGTCATGGAAGCGAAAGAGTGGTCGGCTAATGGGTAACTCGTTAGTTATATTTTTCATAATTTTATTGTTTAAATAATGATGAACAATATGTCTGTAGGATCCGAAAGACATACCAAAACTAACTGGCCAGTTTACGGAAAAGAAAAAACAATTTTAAAGCCACTTTTTGCATGATAATGTGCCGTTTTCGCATTATATGTTTAATATAGGGGTAATGATTAAAGGGTCTGCCGACCTTAAAAATGTACACAGATGTTCACCAAGGGAAACCTGCAGCATATAGCAGCGTGGTCGCTGTTCTTTGGATATGAATCGATGATGCATTTCCTCATTTTTCCACCCGACGATTGGTGGGAACCCTTTCTGTTTCTCCTTCCCGAAGCCTTGTACTTTTATAGCTACCGCGCGTCAATGACCAGATTTTCTAATGGGTTTCTGGAACGCAGGAACTGGCGCAAGCTGGTACCGGCTCTGTTGCTGCTATTATTATTTTTCTCTATGGTTACAATTGGTATGCGTTTCCTCTTTTCTTATTGGGAACAACAATCCCATCCACCGGGATACATGAAGCTCTATATTGCTTCAGCAGTATTCAGGGGGATATACCTCGCCATGCTTTCATCGTTTTTATGGCTCGCCGAAAGCATCATTGAAAAAAATAAATTACTGGCCAGGGAACAATTGAGACTGAAGGAGCAGGAAATAGAAATCCTGCAGATTAACCAAAAGCTTTTGATGGCCCGAAATGAGCTGTACAAAGCGCAGATTAAGCCACACATACTTTTCAATACTTTAAACTTTGTACATAATGAGGTTGCCGACAGTCCCAAAGCCAGCAGCAGCATCCTGTTGCTTACGGAGATTTTGCGGTTTGCACTGGAACATGATGATGAACAAGGGATGGTACTGTTGGAGGACGAGTGGAACCAGATGATCAATTACGTTAACTTACAAAAAATTCGCTTCGAAAAACCAATGCATCTTGATATTGCCTTCATGAACAGAAAGCCCGGCATGAGGACACCACCCCTGATACTATTGACACTTGTAGAGAACATGTTCATGCATGGAAACTTGTTCAATATCCTTATACCGGCCACTATTCAATTGACTACGGACGAAAGTGGTTGGACGATTAAGACCACAAATGCAAAACGTTCCGGTAGCAAAGGTGCACCGGTGCATAAAATTGGCTTGAATAACATCCGGAACCGACTTGATTTTAAATATGGTGCCGGCAATGTACACCTGCAGCTTGATGATGAAATAGATTCCTATCGGGTGAAGCTGAGCATAAACTATATCGAACACGAAAACCAACAACCATGATGACCTGCTGCATTATCGACGATGAACCACATGCTATTAAATCGGTTGAACGCTGTATAGCTAAAGCCGGAGGGTTAGAATTGGTGTTTACTGAGGGCGATCCCATTGAGGGATTACGGAAGCTTTCTGATTTGCCTGTCTGGCCTGATATTGTGTTTTGTGATATAGATATGCCAACGTTTACAGGACTGGAACTAGGTAAGCTGGTGAACAAAACAAGTCAACTGGTATACATTACAGCACACTCGAAATATGCTATCGAAGCTTTTGAAAGGAATGCAGTAGATTATCTGTTGAAACCTATCGCTCAGGAAAAATTTGAAGCTTGTGTCAGGCGCTGTATTGAACGAAGTGAGGGACGTACCGTAACGCCTGAAGAAGAGAAGGCAACAGGCTCCGTTTTTATTCATACAAATGCTGTCAAGGGTAACTATGGAACCATTCAGTTGAACGAGCTTGTGTACATAAAATCTAAGGGTAACCTCCTCCTTTTTCGCACCGTTTCCGGAGCTGAGGAGGAGGTATACATGAGCTTTAGGGATGCTGGCAGAATGCTGGATCCGAAAACATTTAAAAGAGTACATAAATCCTATATGGTCAACATTGATTTCATTGACAGAATCCACTATGGAAAAGTCATTCTAAAAACCGGTGAAGCCATTGACCTGACGAGTAGCTACCGAAAGGATTTTTTTAAAAGCCTCGGTAACCGCGTGCTTAGAAGCTCAAGATGACGTGGTAAAATATTCCACATTCTAATTATAATATTTTAAGGATTTATAGTATTGCAAGAGCAAAAAATAAACAATCATCTCCTGTTCTCTGGGGCTTTGTAAAAAAATCCGGTTGAGGTGCATGTGTATGATGTCCGAACATAGTTTTTCTTTTAGCTCAAAGCCTTTTTCATCATGAGCGCAATTGGCAACCAGCTTTTCAATCAAAAGAAAAATGCAGGAGTAGTGCTCACTATCCCGAAGTGAATTTTCTGTTGTTCCGTATTGCCGTTTCCATTCCGCTCTGTTGCTCCTATGCTTCTTATCGAGGGATAATCGCAGCGCCTTGTCACCACGAAACTCTGCAAAAAGTGAATCAAAGACAAGGCTACATTGAGCAATCTTTCCATCCAAAGAAAGCTGAAATGTTTCCAGCAACAGAGCTACAGATGCACTAGCCTCTATAAAACCAATTTCGTTTAAACCTTTCTTGGCTATGGATTTCATAATCCAGCTGGTATCCTGGCTGAAAATGTCCTCTACTACTTCCATATTCGCGGATCCATACCGCTCAAACTCCCGTTGGTAGTAGTCCAAATTGATAGCTGATACCACGCCCTGGCTGCGAAGCGGCAACAAGGCTTGTTCCAACAAAGAAAAGACCGATGCCTTATTTTCCCGCTTTTTGCATTTTAAGCGAAGTCGCAAATGGTAATCTGGATCCAGATATATTACATAGAAGTAACGCTCCGTATACCCGTTCATTAACTCACCATCAACCAGCGCCATAACATCCTGCAGGATTAAAGCGCTATTGCCCGCATGGCAGTACACTTTGATATAAAGCCAGTCGTCGGCATCTCTGGAAATCCCGAATAGCTGACCAGCAGAAAGCTGTTCGGAAATATCACTCCTATACACTTCCTGCTGATGAAGCAATGCGGTAAGGTATTGTTCCAGGTATTTTCCGCCACATCTGTCGGTGAAGGCACTATCATGTAATGGAAACGGAAATTCCTTAATAGCAATGCTTTCCTTATTATAAAGAATGTTCTCCAACGTAGTCATATCCTCTTCTGACTCCATGTCATAAACAATTTGTTGGTCGCCTTGATAGCTCGCAAAGTATCTGGGCACACCTTTAGATTTTAAATCTTGACGAAGGATAGCCACGTTTTTATATTCCTTGAATTGCCCGTCAACTTGCTGTTTTGGTTTGGCGTACTCCCAGCAAGCTAATGATAAAATCGCACCTTTATAAGCTACGCGTGGATAGAATGAAAGATTGGGGAAGTAGTGGCTGAGATCTAGGCTAAAGTTTGTTTGCAGCCCCTGATATTGTAAGTCACATAGGAAACGATAAATATTCATGTGGCTCCGGCTATGGTTAAAAGCTGAGCTGAGCCTAGGTATAACTTCTTTTTTCAATTTTTCAGACCACATAATGATCCTTCCGTTTTTTACACTTATCCATAAATCAGACAAGGGAATAATATCCTCTGAACAATAGGTAGGAAAAGTCATCAACGGGATTTCATATGGATACACTTTTATCCTTTGCTCTACGTTAGCTGCATGGATTTCCTGCAGGCAATTGATTTCGGCGAAAACAACAGACGGATTGTAGGTGACCTCATTGTTTGCGATGCTCCTTAATGTATCGCCTAGCTTTTGGTCAAATATGCTGAATCTACCAAACAGGGCTGTTGCAGTAGCGCCTCCTGCAGATTCTATGAATACATCTTCTCCTAACGGCCGAAATAAGACAGATAGTCCCGGAGGAAGTGGTTTTAGCGAACCGCTCAATCGGTTGAGGTCATCGTCGTCTAATAAAATACCCTTTGCATTCAACTGGGAAGATTCATGGATTTTATTCATTAATAAAGCGTGGGCGCGGGACCATTGAACAACTTTATATGTCTGCACTTTTTCCGGGAACAATATGTCCGCCAAAAGACCGGAATGAATATACGTTTGTTCCAGTTCCCGGTAACCCACACCCAATTCAGGATCAAGTGCTACCATGAGAGGAATGGCACGACCATCAAATTTATGCGCGAACGCTGCAGCAAATTTCCGTAGACCATCAGGTGTTAGATTCTGACAAATCCCTTGTAATGCTGCAAGACCATTCTTGATTTTTTCCTGTTGCTGGTTGGAAATATTACCATCGGCCAGCTTATAACTAAGATTGGCATAGGTATTGCGGGTCTTATCTTTTAAGCGTGGATTTTTAAGACCTGACTCTGACACAATTGACTGCCTTACAGCGCTGCAATGAAGGGTACTATCCTTTATTTTATGAAGCAAAAGGTTCTCTCCTATAAGGTGCTGAACTAATTGCTGAACTTCATCTTCCCTGAGCCCTGATTTTACAGCCATATCATCTTTAAGGATCTTTAGGTGCACGGGAGATTGGCAATAGGCTAAGATTGAATGAATCAACTGATGCCACGGCATCGCTGATATCTGGAAGCGGAATTTGCGGTGCTGGTAATCATATTCAGATTTCAAGAACCGGATGTTATTGCCTACCTTATAAATTGATGGATTTGTATACAGCAGCATTTCGTTTTCCAATACCGTAGTTTGATAGGCCTTCTCATCCATCTCGGGTAGGATATGTAGCTGTCGATTATTTAAAATTACTGTCCTGAATGGCTCACCTTCCTCCTGCCATCGAACCGGACCAAACCCGGAGAACATGCCAAATGGCGTACTCCTGTAATGTAGCCTGTTAACATAATTATTTAAAGATCTGAAGGCTTTGGGTTTGACCATTGTCAGTAGAAAATTCGCTTTCTGAAGTTCATTGTAAAATTCAGGGCTGGCAATAAAGAGTGCATTCCGAAAATATTCATCGTCGAGGTGCTCTTGCAAAGTTGTTGCTTTGATGTAGTTAAAGGGGTAGGCAGGGCTACGCAACAACATGACCGGATGGAACGAATAGCGTTTCATAGCAATGTAGTTTGATTCCTGCTAAAACTAACAAATTTGCTAATGAAGTAAATCTGGTGCCTTTTCTTTAATAGCAAAGGTTGTTTTTCGCTTCAGGATTGGTGATAGAAAAGCATCCTTTATTGTTGCTCGCTAATCCGTTCCTGTAATTTAAAAACTATAAGCTAACCCTGAATGACAGGTGCTTAACATCTTTTGGCGAAAGCGTAAGGAGCTCATCAATAAACGTCTTAAAAAAATATGACCATTGCATCGTGGTGAACCTTTATAAACCTAATGCATTTGGGACCTCAATCACAAACAAATCTGTTATGCATTCCCAAATGGTGGCCAATCGACGATAAACCTTCAGCATATATTTCTACGACCCAATCGGAAGCCTGAAAAAAAATGTGCTTCCTTCACATGGTGTGCTTTCGGCCCATCATGTACAGGCTTTGATAACTTTCCAAAGCTAAAGACGCAGAGTGCGTTTTGTTGAAAGAGTAGCCTGCAAATGATTCCATCTGCCCCCATATCTCGGTAGAATATTTTCAGGATATTGCATAGCCGTACAATGGGCAAAGAATTTGTCATGGATTTCCTCCAGGTATTTTTAATACTGCCTCTTCCGCTCATCATCCGGCGCAACACATCGGCATCAGCCATGTCCAGTCCACCATAGTGATGGCCGATTTTCATCACTTCCTCATGGAACACCATAACGCCATACGATTATTTCAATTGTTGCTCCAGATGGGTCATGGTGCCGTTTTATATAGGCCTTCATCATACCTGATGAAGATACACCGGGACGCATAATTGAAGAGGCAGCCCACAAGCGTCAGGTAGTCATCACACTTCAGCTTGCTGATCAGCTGCCACATCGCTCGCGATTCAATTTAGAAACAACCAATAGTATTGGCAGATCTTAACTGTGCAGCAATTTAGAATCGGTGAAACAAGTGTTTAGGATTACCGGCATCACTGGTCAATCTACGGTTCTGTTGTACGATGTCCTTGCAATCTTTCAATGAATTTCATAAGCTGTAACCAATATATTATGCTATTTGGTAACCGTAAGCAGACAACTAGTAAATACATCATCTGTTGCTCGAAACGAATAGGGTGTACCTTTTTGAACATGAACTACTTCATCTGCTAAGAAAAGGCCAGCTTTTTCATCTATATCATAAGTAAGCGAGCCGCTAAGAACTTGAACCATGAGTGTCGCAGAGCCGTCATCAGAACCGGGCTTCAATTCCGCGCCTGGACGTAGGATAACCATTAGCACCGTCATTTCGTCGGTTTTGAATAGAGTAATAGCATTCCTATCACTATCTGCCCAAGAGGGTTCAGCCATCAACATGTTCGCAGTTTCCTGAAGATTAACCTTTATCAATTTGTCTTCAATGGCTCTGTCACCTTCCGGTCTTTGTGTAGTGGCCTTATTAATTCTGTAATCTGTCATAGCTTTAAATTATATAGGTTAAAAGTAAATCAATTTCAATCCTAACAAATTTGTACTCCAACGTAATAGCTGACCTACATTTCATTAGGTGAACCTTCCAACACACGTTTTGCCCCCAACTAGTTTCAATAGGACAACAATAACAGCCTCGCGTGGTAATATGAAATATAAGAAAGCCCAAAACAGAGCAGACTATATGGATAAACGCAATTTGATAAATCAATCCTGCCATAGTCTTTTAGTTTAAGGAATATAACTAAACGCTGGCTAAAAATGCCTTTATCAGTCAAAGGGGTAATTAGCCTTTAATTTACGCTATAGTAGTCCAACATCTTAATGAAGGAAAATGTTCGCAGCAAAAAAACGGATAAAAAGACATTGAATGTCAAAAGAAAATTAATGCCTGATCCCAGAATTTGCAAGGCGGTTCAGCCATTTGTGCCCGTTCCATCATCAGACAAATCCCTCCTTTGTAGTTCATCCCAATAACTTCGATGCCACGTTTATGTTACTTTTAAAGATACAATTTTATGGCAACCAAGGTTAGGGTTTGCAGACAATGAGTAATGCGCGGCAATCTGAAAAGTATAAAGTTAAAAAGAGGCAGAAAAAATCTACCGCTAGCTCGCCTGCAACTGGAATTTGAATTAAGAGAACTATAAGAACCTGAATACAGGATAATGGGAGTAAAAAGCTTCCCATATTATTCTGGAGTCAGTAAAAGTCTGGAAATAAACATATCCAACGGCATGCCAATTTGTGATACCCCCTTTACTAAATAGTGGAAAGCGCGGTATAAATCTTATAAAGAATCCAAAATTGGAATCACTAGTTAAGGTTTATAGGGTTTAATTTCAAGACCCCATGTCGTCCGTCAGCATTTCTAGTTGGATGTAAAGCTTGACGGGTGTTTAAAATTACTAGACAATATTGTTTCAGCCTTCCAATATTTAAGTACCTTGTTACATTACGGCGGGAACAAAATACCAATAGTACTAACGCCTAAGAGAAAAAAACCTGTAACCGAGCCGAATGTTAGACTTGGAAGGTATGAGTCATATAGCCGTCCAAAATGGTATATTAATAAAAGTTTGCGTAAGATAAATGTGGACTTTAATCTACGAATATAAGTGGAATATGAGCAACTGCCATTAATTTTTACGCTTTCTAAAGCGTCTATTTAGCGCAAAACCCCATGTATATGGGTGGTGATGCAGAGGATCCTAGCGGATAAGATTGAGGGTCATCGCACTTAGATGCGGTGGAGAAGATCATTATTTGCAATAAGCGGCTACACAGGATAGCACGTGTTGTCCTGTAGGTTTTCAGTTCAACATTTGCCTTTTCTATCGTTTTTTAAAAGTGTGGATTAATGCTCATTGACGCCATGCCCCGCCCCATCGCTGGGTTTATCCCTACAACAGCGGTGGCAATATCTGGGTAATACAACTTCGAGCGATGCGATATTTACAACACTGGGAAGTACCCAACCCTCTCTGGGTGAAGGCTATGACGCGTTCCTGTTGAAATTTAGCTACACCAGTTACACGCCTGAAAATGCATTAATAAAACCTGCGAGGATAAAAGCTATAAGAGTAGTGTTCTCATAGAATCTAACGCTAGTTGATTTATTTATCAGAGAACATAGAGTATTTAAACACTATGGCCGGTAACAATCATGCCGGGGATGATACCACCGGAGGAAATACCGGCTACCATATCAAATAACTCGTAGCAGGGAATGCCGGCAATTTCTTCCAGCTTCTTAGTAGTTGTATGGTAAGGATGCCGCGCATACCGCCGCCATCAAGGCTGAGGATTGTACGGCGATTGGGAGTAATATCCAGCACATCAAAGGCTTTCCTTCGTGCGGAACTCATCAGGTTTTTATAGGGCTTAGTCATGGTGATGTTCGTTATAGGGTTTGATATGTTTAAAAGTATTTCTTTACGCTTTCAAATAGCTGCTTGACCTCGGCGATGGCCTGCGAAGTGCGTTGAGCTGGTAATGCGGAAAGCCCTTGAGCGATCTCCAATTTCCACCCCATGCTATATTTTGAAACTTAGGCAAAAGGGCGGCGGCAATGCCTTTATAAGCAGCCTCGGCGGCAAAATACCTGCTGGCTTAAAGATGCCTATGTCCCAAGCAATACCAAAAGTGGTTGCTGGCACCACCGTGCGCATTGGTGACAACGGGAACCGGGATTGCCATAACAACCTTGCCGGAACAAAGCATTTTACTCTTAATAACTACGCGTGCGGGGAATAATACGAACATCTTTACCAAGCACAGTAGTAGCATTCAACAATTTCCTCTTTTGTATCTGGGCTAGGGCAAGTCTTCCATAAAAGTGTTTTACAAAATGTCTAGGTCGGTTACCACACCAAAAGAGTGAATATTTTCTTCACTTTTTCGGTTTTCTCTATACATAATTCATAGTTAAACTTGTAGATAGATGCTGCTGCTTTATTGGTTCCCCGGACTTCATTAGATTTTCCCATCAAATATTTTTTTTTTAAAATTGATTTGATTGTTTTTCTCTTTTCAGAAGACTTTCATTTTCATACATTAAGTGTATAGGTCAATGTTATAAGCGATTGCAGTGAGTGATTTGAGTACATTTGTTGCTAGCGAACAATCAATCCGAACATTCGCTTAAGTCTATAACGAACATTTTAATAGGCAGCTTCGAAGACACACTTCGAAGCCGCCTATTTTTTATTTGACCATAAGATAAATTTAGCGATATCAATCTCGACGCCATTGATGAGATTGAAACCTAAAAGTATTCACAATATTGCTTTTGGCTGAAGAGTATATGAACTTTCAGCCGACTCGCTCGTAAGAATAGCTTACGAAAGCTATAACCGATGAATTCAACTGCATTACCCGCCGATGGCTTGAAAAGGGTAATTATAAAAGATATAAGCCCCGTAGTTGCTAATGGAAAATATGCGGCAAAAGCTACAATAGGCTACCCCATTCATTTCTCTGCTAACATAATATCCGATGGACACGACAAGCTATATTGCAGGTTGCTCTATAAATTCTCTAGTGACAAGAAGTGGCATGTAACGCCGCTTACGGCACACTATAACGACCGCTGGTTCACTACTATAATTCCGCAACAACAAGGCATTCTTGAATTCAAAGTGCAGGCTTGGGTAAGTGAACTCCTTACCTGGAAAGAAGCTTATATAAAGAAAGAAGCAGCAAATGTAGACACTACTATTGATCAACAACATGGATTTTTAGCACTTGAAAATTATGCAACATTTGCTGATAAGCCAACGCAAAAACAAACGACTAAATTACTTAAATCATTAGCCGCAAAGAGCATCAAACCTGAAGATATTACAGAAGGACTGATGGAGCAACTATCTACACTTGCTCCTCCTGAAAGAATTACAAGCAGCGCATTGATGCGTATCGATGTCGAAAGAAAAAAGGCTGGTTTCAGTACCTGGTACGAATTGTTTCCACGCAGTTGCAGCGACAAGCCAGAGACCCACGGAACTTTGCGCGACGTTGCACGAAAATTGCCCATGCTTGCTGACGCTGGCTTTGACGTACTATACCTACCGCCTATTCATCCTATTGGAAAAATAAAACGGAAAGGAAAAAACAATAGTCTTACTGCGAATGCAGATGACCCTGGCTCTCCCTGGGCTATCGGCAGCGAAGAAGGTGGGCATAAGGCTATTCATCCGCAACTCGGTACACTCGCTGATTTCAAATACCTCATAAAAGAAGCAAAAAAGCGCGATATCGATATAGCTATGGATATTGCTTTTCAGTGCGCACCTGATCATCCTTATGTAAAAGAACATCCCGAGTGGTTTAAATGGCGCCCGGATGGCACAGTACAATTTGCAGAAAATCCTCCTAAAAAATACGAGGATATTTTACCGTTTGACTTTGAAAGTGCCGACTGGCGAGCTTTGTGGCAAGAACTACTGAGTATTTTTGATTACTGGATAAAAGCGGGCGTTACTATTTTCCGGATCGATAATCCGCATACCAAATCGCTTAGACTTTGGGAATGGATTATAGAATCTATAAGGGCTGAGCATCCTGATGTTATCTTCCTAGCAGAAGCCTTTACACGCCCTAATATTATGGAACAGTTGGCTATGGCGGGTTTCACGCAGTCTTATACCTATTTTACTTGGCGCAACACGGCTAAAGAGCTGAAAGATTATTTGACTGAACTAACGAACACAGATAAGCAGCATTTCTTTAGACCTAACTTTTGGCCTAATACGCCGGATATTTTACCGGAGCATTTGGTTACAGGCGGTGACAATATGCATATCATACGCGTGTTGCTTGCTGCTACCCTTTCCTCTAATTATGGGCTCTACGGCCCGGTGTATGAGCTTGGCATTAACCAACCAATGCCTGGCAAAGAAGAATATATCGACAACGAAAAATACGAAATCAAATATTGGCCCGAGCAGCAATCCTTGCGTATCTGGAAGACTATTGAAGCTATCAACCATATTCGAAAAAAATTTCCCGCATTGCAGGTTACTAACAACATACAATTCCTCGAAAGCTCAAACGAACAATTACTTGCTTTTATGAAGTATGATGAAATACAAAGGAAACACCTGCTGATTGTCATCACACTTGATGCTGCGCAGGAACAGACAGGCTGGGTAAAATTACCTGTTGATAAGCTAAACATCGTATATGGTCTGCCGCTACAAATTCGTGATGAACTCAACAGCGAAGAATACACCTGGTCGCAAGACTGGAACTATATAGCCCTTGACGCGGCAACCAAGCCGGCACATGTATTTAGCTTTTTAAATGCCAAACAATAAACTACAACAACGCTACGCTTATAACTATGAAAACCCCATTTGACGAAAACCTGCACTGGTACAAGGATGCAATCATTTACGAATTACACCTAAAAGCTTTTTTTGATAGCAATGGCGATGGCGTAGGCGACCTGCAGGGTCTGTTGCAGAAACTGGATTATTTGCGCGACCTGGGTGTAACTGCTATCTGGCTATTGCCGTTTTATCCGTCTCCGTTAAGGGACGATGGTTACGATATAGCTGACTATTACTCGTTCAATCCGGCTTACGGTAATGTAGAGTTGTTTAGACAATTTATGAAGGAGGCGCATGCGCGCAAATTGAAAGTAATAACAGAATTAGTCATCAATCATACGTCCGATCAACATCCCTGGTTTCAAAAAGCGAGAACTGCGTCAAAGGGAAGCCCTGAAAGAGATTATTATGTGTGGACAGATAATCCCGAACAATACAAAGATGTTCGTATCATATTTCAGGATTATGAAACAAGCAATTGGACTTGGGATCCATTGGCCCAGCAATATTATTGGCACCGTTTTTTTCATCATCAGCCTGATCTTAATTTCGACAATCCAGTAGTGCAACAAGAGGTATTTAATATTCTTGATTTCTGGTGCGATTTAGGCGTGGATGGGTTTAGGCTGGACGCTGTTCCCTATTTGTTTGAGCGGGATGGAACCAATTGTGAAAACTTACCGGAAACGCATGTATTTCTTAAAAAATTAAGAGCACATGTAGATGCACATTATCCGGGCACCCTATTGTTGGCCGAGGCGAATATGTGGCCGGAGGATTCTGCTGCTTACTTTGGCGATGGTGATGAATGTCACATGAACTATCACTTTCCGGTAATGCCCAGAATGTTCATGGCATTGCAGATGGAAGACCGCTACCCTATTACAGATATTTTTGACCAGACACCTGCCATTCCGGACACTTGCCAATGGGCTATATTCCTGCGCAACCACGATGAACTAACGCTGGAGATGGTGACTGACGAAGAGCGCGACTACATGTACAAAGTGTATGCCACTGACCCCAAAGCAAGAATTAACTTAGGCATCAGGCAGAGGCTGGCGCCGCTGATGCAGAACAACCGCAGGAAAATAGAACTTATCAACTCGCTGCTATTTTCATTGCCGGGCACACCTGTTATCTATTACGGTGATGAGATAGGCATGGGCGACAATTTCTACCTGGGTGACCGCGACGGTGTAAGAACGCCGATGCAATGGTCGTCGAATAGAAATGGAGGCTTTTCAGAAGCAAATCCACAGAAGCTGTATCTGCCGCTCATTCTGAGTCCGGAATATCACTACGAAATAGTCAATGTAGAAATACAATCAGCCAATCCATCTTCGCTATTATGGTTCATGAAACGTATTATCGACTTACGTAAAAAGTACAAAGCTTTTAGCCGTGGAGATTTTCGCTTCTTAATGACTGACAATCCTAAAATACTTGCCTTTACCCGTACTTACGAAGATGAAACCTTACTAATCGTACTCAACCTATCCCGCTACGCACAACCTACGGAGCTTGACCTCAAAGAGTTTGAGGGATATCAACCAGTAGAGCTGCAAAGCAGAAATAAATTTCCGGTGATAAAAGACACCAGGTATTTTCTGTCATTGGGCGGACATAGCTACCAATGGTTTTCATTACAGAAAGTATCAGGAGCAGTTATACAAAAAGGCAGTAGACCTGATTTTAAATTGAATGGTCTGGACGACTTGTTTACCGGCGCAGGCAAGGATATCCTGTTGAATAATATTCTGCCCGAATGGCTAAAAAACGTACGTTGGTTTGGTGGAAAAGGCAGAGATATCCAGACAATTGCATTGGAGGGGAGGCAAACGATATTGGAAAGCAATCAGGTAAACTGGCTATTACTCAAGGTAGAATACTATTACGGTTTTCCCGAAATTTATCAATTGCCTGTTGTATTTGCTCCAATTGACGGAAATCACTCGCTCGCGGTAGATTACCCGCAGAGCATCATTACAAAACTTTGGATTGGTGAGCAGGAAGGCTATTTGTGCGATGCACTTTACGATACGCGCTTACACAATTTTCTCATTTGTAAGCTTATTTCAAACGAAGGCTACAACCCTGAAAGTAAGCTATTCTTCAATGCTACCAATACTTTGCAAGAGCATAGCGATTCGCTGGATAAACTGCCTTCCCGCATCTTAAGTGCTGAGCAAAGTAATACTTCTATCATCTTTGGCGACCGCTACTACATGAAGATTTATAGAAAGGTAGATTATGACATCAACCCGGATCAGGAAATGATAAAGGTGCTCACTGACGATCTGAATTTTGAACATATACCTTCGTTCCTGGGCTCGGTCGACTGGATCTCGGGGAAAGGGAATATCACACTGGCCATGGTACAAAAATTAGTAGAGAGCCACGGTGATGCCTGGGTGTACATGCAGGAAAAGCTCACAGCATTTAACGACAAAGTACTATCCAGCGCAAACGAAGAACTGCCTGCAACAGAACTATTAGGAACAATGACGAAGCCTTACGGCTTTGAAGAACTGCCTGACAACCTACGCGAACTACTCGATCCATCCGTTGCCGAACAGGCAAGGCTTATAGGCTTGCGCACTGCCGAAATGCACCTGAAATTAATGTCGGCTACTAAACCGGAGTTTCGTCCTGAGCCCTATTCTCTGCACTATCAACGTTCTATTTTCTCTAACTTAAGTACACAGGTAAGAGAGGCATTTCAAAATCTCGAAAAAAATAGGCATCGCTTAAGCGAAGAAGCAAGCGCAGTAGGCCAAGAATTATTAGGAGCCAAAGGTGACATTTTGCAAAGTATGCGCCAGATTTATAGCCGCAAACTTGACTTACCGAAAATAAGAATACACGGCGACTACCATCTGGGTCAGATACTGTTTACGGGAAAAGACCTGGTAATACTGGATTTTGAAGGTGAACCTGCAAGAAGTTACAGTGAACGAAGATTAAAATTTTCGGCGCTGCGTGATGTAGCGGGCATGATAAGGTCTTTTCACTATGCAGCGTATGGAAGTTTGTTTCTGGAAAGTGAAACAAGACATGAAGACGTAGAGCGGCTGCTTCCTTATGCCGAAATCTGGAGCCACTATATGTCCGGCTTCTTTATGAAAGCTTATCTGGAGCGGGTTGCGGGCACTGGCTTAATCCCTGATGATGAAAGCGACGTAAAAATCTTGTTGGATGTATTCCTTTTGTCAAAGGCATTTTATGAGTTGAATTATGAACTGAACAACAGACCTGACTGGGTAATGATTCCACTAAAGGGCATTTTAAATATTCATAAAAACGAAGCGGTAATATGAGTGTGAAGACGAAGAAAAATAGTACGGATAGAGTATCCGGCCATATGGGTTTACTATCCGATTTTGATATCTGTCTTTTTCGGGAAGGAAGGCATTACATGCTATACATGCATCTTGGTGCGCATGCTGTAACTCAAAATAGCATAGAAGGTGTGCAGTTTAGTGTATGGGCTCCAAATGCTAAGTCTGTTACTGTAATGGGCGACTTCAATCATTGGAATAAGGAGGAATTGAAACTGAATCCACGTTGGGATAGTAGTGGTATCTGGGAGCTTTTCGTGCCAGGTTTGCAAGTCGGGTCGTTGTATAAATACCACATAACCGGAGACAATGGTTTTGCAGTAGACAAAGCTGATCCATTTGCATTCGAAGCAGAACTACCACCGCATACAGCGTCACGTATCTCGGGTAAAAGCGCATTTAAATGGACTGACAAAAAGTGGCTGAATGCCAGAATTAAAGCTGATATCAAATCGAAACCACTAAGCATTTATGAAGTACATATTGGATCGTGGCGTCGTGTTCCGGAAGAAGACAATCGCTACTTAACCTTCAGGGAAATGGCTGAATGGCTGCCTGATTATTGCGCTGATATGGCGTTCACGCATGTGGAATTAATGCCCATAATGGAGCACCCATTTTACGGCAGTTGGGGTTACCAGATTACCGGCTATTTTGCACCCTCTTCACGATTTGGCACGCCAGATGATTTTCGATTTTTAATAAATGAATTGCACAAACGAAATATAGGTGTGCTACTGGATTGGGTGCCATCACACTTTCCGGGCGATGCACACGGATTGTATCAGTTTGACGGCACACATGTATTTGAGCACGCCGATCCGAGAGAAGGTTTTCATCAAGACTGGCAAAGCTATATTTTTAATTATGGAAGAAATGAAGTGAAATCTTTCCTTATTTCGAATGCTATCTTTTGGCTGAATGAATTTCACATAGATGGTCTGCGTGTAGATGCAGTGGCATCTATGCTGTACCGCGACTATTCACGTAAAGAAGGCGAATGGGTACCCAACATTCATGGAGGAAGGGAGAATCTGGAAGCTATCGCATTTCTCAAAGAATTTAATGAAGCTGTACATAAGTATGCTCCGGGCACTTTTACTGTCGCAGAAGAATCTACTGCTTTTCCCGGTGTAACGCATCCCGTAGCCGACGGTGGTTTAGGTTTTGATTTTAAGTGGATGATGGGCTGGATGCACGATTCGCTCCGCTATTTCGAAAGGGATACACTGTATCGCTCCTTTCACCAATATGATTTGACCTTTAGTTTGAACTATGCATTCTCTGAATCTTTTGTATTGCCACTTTCACATGATGAAGTGGTGCACGGCAAGCATTCGCTTATTAATAAAATGCCGGGCGATGACTGGCAGCGTGCGGCGAGCCTGAGAATGTTGTACGCCTATATGTACGGGCATCCCGGTGCAAAGCTGCTATTTATGGGCGCAGAGATTGGTCAGCAACATGAATGGCAACATGAGGAAAGTCTTGACTGGAACTTACTCAATCACGATTTTCACGCCGGTATACAAAACCTCGTGAAGGAGTTGAATACAATTTATCGGAACGAAAAGCCGATGTATGAACTCAACTATAGCAATGAAGGATTTGAATGGATAGATAATACTGATAGTACAAACTGCGTGTACAGTTGGATAAGAAAGTCAGATGACCCATCAGACCATCTTATTTTTATTCTGAACGCCCAACCTGTATATCATGAGCATTACAGAATAGGCGTCCCGACAGGTAATCACTTAAGGGAATTGCTTAATACCGATGCAGTGTTGTATGGCGGTTCAGGAGTGAATACTACTAAACAAATCACTCCGGAAGTCACCAGCATGCACCATCGCCTATTTTCGATAGAAATAGCCCTACCACCACTTTCCGTGATTGTACTACAACCAGTCAAGTCAAAAAGAAAACAATCTTCTACAACCAAACCAACCAATAATGACCCAATATAAAAAGCATCGTGGATTTCCTTTTCCGTTAGGCGCAACCTACGATGGAAAAGGCGTCAACTTCTCCGTATTCAGCGACAATGCAACGGGAGTAGAGGTTTGCCTGTTCGACTCAAATGATTCAGAACGTCTCATTGCTACCATCCCAATGACTGAAAAAACTTTTAGTGTTTGGCATGTATACTTGCCTGATCTTAAGCCCGGACAGTTGTATGGTTTTCGCGTAGATGGACCTTATAAGCCAGAAGACGGGATGCGTTTCAATAAGCATAAACTCTTGATAGACCCTAATGCCAAGGCTATATCCGGCGTATTGGAATGGCATGATTCGCTCTTTGGGTATGACCTGAAAGGCGAAGAAAAAGATCTTAAAATAAATACGGAAGACAGTGCACCATATTTACCTAAAGCTATTGTTGTGGAAGACAGTTTTGATTGGGAAGATGATCGGCCGTTAAAAATACCTTACCACAATACCATCATTTACGAAACGCATGTTAAGGGATTTACACAGTTAAATAAGGAAATTCCCGAGGATTTAAGAGGGACCTACGCGGGCATCGCACATCCTGCATCTATCAAATACCTAAAAAAGTTAGGTATCACCGCAATCGAATTAATGCCGGTGCATCATTTTGTAGTAGATCGTCATTTACAGGAAAAAGGGCTGACTAACTACTGGGGCTATAATACCATAAATTTTTTCTCTCCTGATATTCGTTATTCATCTCAAAAGAAAGCCGGCAAACAAATTGAGGAATTTAAGCAGATGGTAAAAGAACTGCACAAAGCCGGCATAGAGGTAATATTGGATGTGGTGTACAATCACACCGGAGAAGGTAACCAAATGGGACCTACGCTATCTTTCAGGGGTATCGACAATGCTTCTTACTACAGGCTGGAAGAAGATCCGCGTTACTACAAAGATTATACAGGCACCGGCAATACGCTCAATACTGTTCAGCCCAACGTATTGCGTATCATCATGGATAGCCTGCGCTATTGGATTCTCGAAATGCACATAGATGGCTTTCGGTTTGACCTCGCCTCAACGCTTGCGAGAGAATTGCATGAAGTAGACCGACTCGGCTCATTCTTTGACATCATACACCAAGACCCTGTTATAAGCCAGGTAAAGCTTATAGCCGAGCCCTGGGACGTAGGCGATGGGGGTTATCAGGTGGGGAAGTTTCCTCCGGGATGGGCAGAATGGAATGGTATGTACCGCGACTGTATTCGCGACTATTGGCGTGGTGCAGAGAGTATGCTGGCTGAATTTGCGAGTAGACTAACAGGAAGCTCTGACTTGTATAAAGACGACCGATACCCTACCGCAAGTATCAATTTTGTTACTGCACATGATGGATTTACTTTGAGAGATTTAGTATCCTATAATGAAAAACACAATGATGCAAACGGGGAAGACAATCGCGATGGCGAAGACCATAATCGAAGCTGGAATTGCGGGATAGAAGGCGAAACTGACGATACTGAAATTATAGAACTCAGAAATAGACAGGTTAGGAATTTTATGTTCACGCTATTTTTATCACAAGGTGTACCCATGTTGGTTGCAGGTGATGAAATAGGCAGAACACAGCACGGCAATAATAATGCCTATTGTCAGGATAACGAAATTTCCTGGATTGATTGGGCTAATAAAGACGAGGAGCTATTTGAATTTACCAGAAAGATGATTGCGATCAGAAAAGCGCATCCTGTATTTTGTCGCACGAGGTGGTTTAGCGGAACGCCCGTTAAAGAGGGTCACGCCGATGATATTGCATGGTTTTTGCCCGATGGAACCCTAATGTCAGATAACAACTGGAATAAAGATTATGCAAAGTCCATGGCCGTATTCATCAATGGGCATGGTATCCATTCAACTACTTATGAGGGGGAGTCGGTTGTTGACGATTCATTCTACATAATTTTCAACGCGCACAACGGTGCCTTAGACTTTTCCTTCCCGGATGAAAAATTTGGTAAGCACTGGAAAAAAATAGTGGATACTGCGCAGATTGAAGAAAAAGAGGAGCGGATAAATTACGAGCACGACGCTATAATACAGGTTCCTGGCAGAACAGCAATGCTCTTTGTAGAACAAACAGAAAATAATTAAAATGATTCATACCGATATTCTTCGTCGCGGCTTAGGTGTAAATATAACCGGCAATAAATGTAGTGTTGTGCTGTGGGCTCCGCTCTCAGAGCGGGTTACACTCTTCAACGAAACAACTAATAAGGATATAGTGCTTGATAGAGATGAATTTGGTTATCATACCACACTTACAGATTTATTAGGTGTGGATGATTTATATAGATTCAAAATAGAAGGTAAGCTATTACCAGACCCTGCATCGTTATCGCAACCCTTTGGTGTACATGAATCATCACAGGTCTTAGATATCGGTAATTATCCGTGGACGGACAATAACTGGATAAACCCAAAATTGAAAGATTACATCATCTATGAATTGCATACAGGTACATTTTCAGAACAAGGAAATTTTGATGGCATAGAAAACCTTTTACCATACCTAAATAAATTAGGTATCACCGCTATTGAGTTAATGCCGGTAGCTCAGTTTCCCGGCTCACGTAATTGGGGGTATGATGGTGTTTTTCCTTATGCGGTTCAAAATAGCTATGGTGGCGCCCTAGCGTTACAGCGATTAGTAGATGCTTGCCACCAACACGGCATCGCGGTAATATTAGATGTGGTATACAATCATCTTGGACCGGAAGGCAACTATTTTGAATCTTATGGCCCCTATTTTACAGAGAAGTATAAAACACCTTGGGGAAAGGCATTAAATTTTGACGACGCCTGGTGCGACCCCGTGCGTAAATATTTCATTGAAAATGCGCTGATGTGGTTGCGCGACTTTCACATTGATGCTTTGCGACTGGATGCTATACACGCCATCAAAGACTACAGCCCTAAACATATCATCAGTGAACTGGCAGAAGCAGTAGCAGCATACAATCTGGCTACGGGGAGCAACAAGTACTTGATAGCAGAGACCGACTTAAATGATGTGCGTATCATCAAAGAGAAAAGCGAAGATGGCTACGGTGTGGACGCGCAATGGTGTGATGAGTTTCACCATGCGCTGAGAGTTGCTACAGGACAGCAACGAACGGGCTATTATGCAGACTTTGATGGCATTTCTGATTTTGCAACGGCCTATAAAAATGCTTATGTCTACACAGGTCAATATTCGGCTGAACGGCATCGTAATTTTGGCACGAATACCAATGGTATTCCATCTGACCGATTCATTGTGTTTTCTCAAAATCATGATCAGGTTGGTAATCGTGCACAAGGAGAAAGAACGGCCCACCTACTCAACATTGAACAACAGAAACTCGCTGCTACTGCGGTCCTTACAAGCCCCTATATACCGCTGCTATTTATGGGAGAAGAATGGGCTGCATCTACTCCTTTCTTATACTTCGTTGACCATTCAGATAAAGAGTTACTAAACGCCATAGAGGAAGGTAGAAAAAACGAGTTTTCATTTACAGGTGAAGAAGTATTGCCTGTTGCGCACGACAAAGCAACATTCAATCAATGCATTTTAAATTGGTCGGAGCAAGAGTATGGCAAGCATGCAGAAATGCTTCGATTTTATAAACATCTTATTGCATTGAGAAAAGGCCACCCCGTTTTTAGCAATAGCGATAGAAACGATGTTCAGGTTACAACAGATGAAGGAGCAGGAATTATAATTGTCGACCGACATCACGATGATGACTACCTGTGCATTGTATTGAATTTCTCAAATCAACCGAGGACAGTGCTATTGAAAAATCTAGATAAATCGGCCGCCATCATTTTAGACTCATCGGCTGAAAACTATACCAATGAGACATTTGCATCTGAAGAATCTTCTCAAATCAGTCTGCAAATAAATTCTACTAGCGCCATTATAATTTCCAATCGCCATGTATTACCCTAACACAACTTACCGCATTCAGTTTCATCGTGATTTTAATTTCGGGGATTTAAGAAAAGCAATACCCTACTTACATCAACTTGGCATAAAGACCATCTATGCCTCCCCTATTTTTTCAGCCATGCCTGGCTCTATGCATGGCTACGATGGCATTGACACCAATTGCATCAATCCTGAAATAGGCACGCTGGAGGAGTATAGGAGTATTTCGAAAGTATTGAAAGATTTGGATATTGGTTGGATTCAGGATTTTGTTCCCAATCACATGGCTTACACATCATTGAATCCGAAAATAGCAGATTTGATGGAGAAAGGCCGCTTTTCAGATTACTATAATTTCTTTGATATTAAACATGGCGAGCCTTTAATGGCACCATTTTTAGGCTCTGATGTAGATTCCGTTTTAGAGAATAAAGAACTACAAGTTATTTATGACGAAGGGCAATTATCCTTTAAATATTACGAAGATCTTTTTCCCCTGAATTATCATGCATGGCTATTTATTGCGGAGCAAATTCCGGATGCAATTTTAAATGGTAAAGAGCTGCTTTCAACTTTTGAAAATGCGAAAAATTCATCGCAATTCTCATCAGCCTGGAAGAAGCTCAAAGAAGAATTTAAAAATACTTTCTCTGAGTCTGCAGTATCGACTGCATTGCAATCCATCAATGCAAATACCGATTTGTTGAAAATAATTTACGAGCAACAATTTTATAGGCTATGCTACTGGCAGGAAACCAACAGAAATATTAATTACCGCAGGTTTTTTACCATCAATGGCCTGATTGGCGTCAACATACAGCAACCCGAAGTTTTTGAAGAATATCATAAACTGCTGTTTCAGTTGATAGAAGAAGGCATTATTCAAGGTGTGCGTATAGATCATATAGATGGGCTTTACAATCCAGGTGAATACCTCAATCAACTACGCGAGCGTGTAGGAAGCGAAGTGTATATAGTGGTGGAAAAAATATTGGAGGCAAAGGAAGACCTGACTAACTGGCCTATACAGGGAACAACAGGTTATGACTTCCTTGCACAGTTAAACAATCTATTGATAAGTGTCAGCGGCAAAAAGAAAATAGCCAAATGGTATGATGAATTATTAGATCAAAGCAATGCTACATCTGACAGCTTAGAAGACATGAAAGCCTTGATACTGGAGCAATACATGAAAGGCGAATGGGAAAATGTTTCAGCTCTTTTACATGCTCTTACCAGTCGCGATAAAAAAGTGGACATCACAATTGATGATACAAGCGCGCTGATTAAGTCTATGCTGATTCACTGTGAGGTGTATAGATATTACCCCGATGATGATGCCCTTTTTAGTTTCGTTGAAAATTTCAAAAATCAAACAAAACTTTATGCAAAGGAAACCTCTTTAGAGACTGATATTATTGCTTTAATTATAGATATAATTACCCCAAAGGACAATTTTCAAAATAACGCAGATGTGTTGATTGATTTTTGGAGAAAGTTCATGCAACTGAGTGGGCCGTTAATGGCAAAAGGCATGGAAGATACATTGATGTACCGCCATCCCCTATATCTTGCCAACAATGAGGTTGGCGACAGTTCGTTCGCGACGGGCAGTAGTATAGAAGATTTTCACCGTCAAATGTTACATCGTCAAAGCCGATATCCACTTACAATGAATGCTACGGCGACTCATGATACCAAACGTGGCGAAGATGCAAGGTCAAGGCTTCAGCTAATTGCACAAGAACTTGCGACATGGATAAAGCTTGCCAAACAAATACTGAACGCTGACAATGGACTGGATATTGCCGTAACCGAGCGCTACGCTATATTACAAGCGGTATATGCCTCCATGCAACCATCGCAAGATGCAACTGACTATTCTGATCGCCTGAAACAATACATCCAAAAAGCAGCACGCGAAGGAAAGAAATTTTCCAATTGGGAACAGCCGGATGAACGATATGAGGAACAGCTATATAACTACGCCATTAGCTTAACAGATATAAACACCAGATCCGGAAACCTGCTAAAAGACTTTGTCAGTCAGCATCAGACCGAAATGCAGATGAATAGTATCGTACAATTGATACTGAAATGTACTTGCCCCGGCGTGGCTGATATTTATCAGGGTACAGAACTTGAAGACCTTTGCTTTGTTGACCCTGACAACCGTCGTAATGTTGATTATAAACAACGGTTGAAAACCTTAAATAACGTTACAGATAGGCATGCGTCACTAAGCGCCATTGCTACTGGAAAGCCTGATAACGCTAAGTTATATGTTCTTCATCAACTTTTAAAAATCCGGCAGCAACTGCCTGCCCTATTTGAGCATGGCATTTACCAACCGATTGAGACAAACAGTAACAACACTGTATCATTTATTCGCAGATATCAAAATGACTGGCTGCTGGTTGTGTTACCTTTAGGAGGGTCTGTAGAAAACAAATGTGTGCAACTGAAATTACCTGCCGATATTCCCGATGAGTTACAAGATGTACTAAGCGGAGAAAATATAAAGCAATTCAAGATGGGTTTGTTACCCGGCGTTTATTATGCAAAAGCGAAAAGACTGCAACGTAATGCAGGACTGCTTTTGCCTTTATTTTCGTTACCATCTCCTCAGAGTATCGGAAATATAGGCAAAGAGGCATATAACTTTGTAAAATCGATTTCTCGTGCAGGTCAGTCTCTATGGCAGATGCTTCCAATCAATCCTGTAGCCGCATCTCAATCATTTTCCCCTTACGCGGCCATGTCAGCATTTGCGGCAGAGCCGTTGTATATCGACCTACATGCACTTCATCAACAAGGCTATTTATCTAAGATCGAAATAAACACTGCGAAGCGAACAGTAAAATCGGGAGTAGACTACGAATATGCAATTAATGCAAAAAGCCGCCTTTTACGTCTTGCATATTCAAGGTTCATATCTGGCACCAATCTATGCGATTTTAAAAAATACTGTATCGAACATCAATCCTGGCTGGACAGTTATTGTAATTATGTAGTGCTTAAAAACGTACACGATGGTAAGCCTTGGTACGATTGGCCGGAAGTGTACCGAAACCTTGACACCAAAGCCTTACAAGACTTCGAAACAACTCATAAAGATGCGTTGAATTTCGAGCGATGGAAGCAGTTTGTTTTTGATGAGCAATGGAAACGACTAAAAAGCTATTGTAAAGCACTTGATATAAAACTTGTAGGTGACGTACCATTCTACATGGCTAAAGACTCTGCTGACGTATGGGCTCATCAATCTTTTTTTGAGATTACTTCGAGTGGAGAAATGACGGGTGTTGCTGGTGTCCCGCCCGACTATTTTAGTGAAACAGGTCAGTTATGGGGTATGCCCGTTTATAATTGGAAAGCTTTGCAAAAAGACAAATTCAATTGGTGGATCCAGCGACTGGAAAGGAATGTAGCACTGTTTGATGTCGTCAGGCTTGATCACTTCAGAGCATTTTACGATTATTGGGAGGTTAAGGGTGATGCGGAAAATGCTATAGAAGGTGTGTGGAAAGATGGGCCGCAAACTTCCTTATTCAACCTGATCAGAAAGCAATTCCCCGATATGCCTTTTATAGCTGAGGACTTGGGTGAAATACACGATGGTGTTTTCCGGTTTAAAGACAAATACAAGTTGCCCGGCATGCGTATCCTTCAGTTCGGCTTTGAGCAGTACGAATCAACACTACGTGACCTGCCGCACAATTTCAATTTCGATGATATAGCTTATACCGGCACCCACGATAATGACACTATTGTCGGTTGGTATAATGGACTTAGCAAGGAATCAAAAGGAAACCTGGAAAGATATACCGGCATAAAAATTTCTGCTGATAACGTTGCTTCCGTTATGATACAAATGCTTTATCAATCTATTGCAAATACTGTAGTAGTTCCCGTTCAGGATATGTTGCATTTAAAGAGCGATGCCCGTATCAATACGCCCGCAACGACCGAAGGAAACTGGAAATGGATATTTAAAAATGGGAAACTGAGTAAGGAGCAGGAAAAATCATTGTTTGCTATTGCTCGTCGCTATAACCGAATATAGCCTAAAGATACTGGGCCTGATACACTTTGAATTGTATCAGGCTCCTTGTCCTATGTTGATGCTTAAGCCGCCATCAATTGTAATGGTAGCACCAGTTATATAGTCGCTATCGGACGAAGCAAGAAATACTGCAGCAGCTTTTATATCACCTGCTTCACCGGCACGTCTCATCGGTATATTTTTCTCTTGTTGTTTTCTTATTTTTTCATCAGCAACTGCTTCTGCATTCATTTCCGTCAGTATCATTCCAGGCGCAATATTATTGACGTTAATACCTTTTTCAGCAAGTTCCAGAGCCAGACTGGTACTGAAATTCTTCAACCCGCCTTTTGATGCATTATAATTTGCATTGCCGGCTGATGCGAGATGCTCATGCACCGAACTTACATTAATAATCTTCCCACCCTTTTTATTGCCATGACGTAGTTGCAAAAATTTTCTGCAGCAAAAAAAAGGACCATATAGATTTGTTTTAATACACGTGTCAAATGTCTTGGTATCCATGTCCGAAACAAAAATGTCACTACCATTCACACCGGCATTATTAACAAGAATATCAATGCTACCAAAGGTTTCCTGCACTTCATCAAACACGTTTGATATGCTTTGCTCATCGGTTACATCGAGTTGAAAAACTTTGCATTCTGTACCCTTCTCACGCATTTTGACTGCAGCTTCATTTGCACCTTCCTCGTCGGAGTTGTAAGTGACAACTACGGTTGCACCTTGTTCTCCAAAAGCTTCAGCTATTGCCCTGCCTATTCCGGAATCAGATCCCGTGACAATTGCAACCTTACCTTCCAATTTTGCCATTTATTTCAGATTTCATTTATAAACAAGACCAACTTACAGTTGTTCAATACATACAACTATGTTAGAAGAAATTCTGACTATATACATTTGTACACTTCCAAAGATTTATCTAAAACATGGCTATAAGAATAGAAACAGTGGCTAAAATAAATTGTCTTCTGGGCGAAAGTCCGATGTGGGACGTTAGAAGAAAATGCCTTCACTTTGTCGATATTCTATCATCTGTTATTTACAGCTACTACCCTGCAACAGGGGATCTTCAATCTACTACCACACCACCTATGGCAAGCGCAATTGCGCCTTGTAAAGATGGTCGATTTATTGTAGCGACTGCAGATGGCATCTATATGTTGGATATTGATAACGATACATGGTCTTACTTCCTGAGCCCGGAACGCGGTGTGGAAGGTAACCGTTACAACGATGGGAAATGCGATGAGTACGGCAGATTCTGGATTGGCAGTATGCATCAGGAAGAGAGGGATGGGAAAGGCAAACTGTATGTTGTTCAAAAGAATCAATCTTATAAAAAAGTATTGGACGATATTACTATCTCAAATGGGTTGGAATGGAACCCTGACGGTTCTTTATTTTATCATATCGATAGCCCTACCGGAACAGTGAAAAGATACAGTTACGATGCAGTATCAGCTCATATTAGTGCTGCAGAAACTATTATCAACTTTAGCGCTGGAGAAGGTGTGCCAGATGGCATGACGATGGACGAAACGGGCATGTTATGGATAGCACATTTTGGAGGAAGTTGCATTACGCGGCATAACCCTGAAACGGGTGAAGTGTTGATGAAAATAGAATTACCGGTATCGCAAGTTACAAGCTGCTGCTTTGGTGGAAATGGCTTAAACGACTTGTACATTACTACAGCCGCTAAAGATTTATCTGAAGTTGAATTGCGCAGGATGCCCCAGTCTGGTTACACATTTGTAGTAAAAGACATTGGCGTAAAAGGTTTGGCTGCTAACGAATTTGGTAAAAGTGCATTATAGGGTGTTTCTCACCTGTATAAAAACTAGAGAAAAACAACTAGTCCATCAAGTGCTTCATATGCTAAGCAAATCATCATGAAATATTTATTGAATTAACTGCTCGTAATATACTTTCGTCACTAATTAACGGTAATTTATTCAGGATTCTGGTTTCACAAAATGTGTCACTTACGAATACTGTCATTAATGTATCTACCCTATCAAAAAATCACGATACCAAATACCCGATTGCTTAACCACTCTTTTTTGCGTTCCATAATCTACATAGATGAGGCCAAACCTTGGATGGTATCCTTCCGCCCATTCAAAATTGTCGGTAAGGCTCCAGACAAAATAGCCCTCAACCTGAACGCCTTCATTTTTTGCGCGAAGCACCTGTTGTAGATGATCTTGAATGTATTGCTGTCTCTGCCAATCATTGACTACGCCATCGTTTATCACATCAGGAAAAGCAGCGCCGTTCTCTGTTATTATAATCTTTGGAATGTTTTCATAGACCGAAAACTTCTTTAAAATATGGTAAATAGATGGTGGATAAACTTCCCAATTCATATCTGTAAGCACAACATTGCGACGCTCTGCTTTTACCAAAGCGGCCTGAATATAGGGAACAAAAAAGGATGATTTAATAATCTCGCGAGTATAACATTGAAGCCCTATAAAGTCGAAATCAAAAGCAACTGCAGCATCATCACCCGTCTTTTTATACCTGTCTATTTTTTGCAATACAGTTACGTCTTTTTGAGGATAGCCAAGCCCAAGAACTGGTTCAATAAACGTGCGATTGAGCAATGCGTCGACACGATGTGCAGCAGCAATATCGCGCACACTGGACGAATTAGGTTCTGTATGAGTACAGGAAAAAGTTGTGCCGATATGGGCGTTTGGAAGATTGTGGCGTATCACTCTGCCAGCGGCTGCCGTGGCCAATGTAGCATGGTGTACGGCTTTCAGGTAATTGGTCAGGCCTCGCTTGCCGGGTGCATGAACGCCTAAAAAATATCCGGCCCCTGTAAATACCGATGGTTCATTCATCACCATCCAGTTGGTTACACGGTCGCCAAATTTACGGGTACATATGTCGGTATATGATTCAAACCATGAAACGATATCCCGATTGGTCCAGCCGCCTTTTAGCTCCAGTGCTTGCGGCAAGTCCCAGTGATACAATGTTACCCAGGGCTCAATGCCACATTCGAGTAAATAGTCAATTACACGATTATAATAGTCGATACCAGCGTGATTCACAGAACCACGTCCATCCGGCACTATTCTTGGCCAACTTAGTGAAAAGCGAAAATTAGGTATACCGAGCGAGCGAATTAGCTGAATGTCGGTTTTGAATAACTCGTAAAAATTGCAGGCATGTTGTGCATGATGTCCCTCCTTAATTCGAGCTTTCTTTCGCGTAAAAACATCCCAGATAGACAAGCTTTTTCCATCTGCTTCAAAAGCGCCTTCTATTTGAAAAGCCGCGCTGGCAGCGCCCCATGCAAATTGGCTGCCAAATTGCTCTTTAGTAAAAAGCGGATTCAATAACTGATGCTGTGACAATTTATGGAAGGCGTAGAATTAGTGACGAAACATTGATTTCATTGCCTGCAGGAAAAGCCATTCTTTAAAGAAGATAAAATGTCTAAAACCGAAATATTTCATAGCTACAATTTCAACAAAGAACCAAATTATAAATTACCTGATCGTTATGGCGTAATTAATTTTGCGTAAATAAATCAAAAAAGCAATCCCGCGAAAGAGCCATCGGCAACTTATTTCCACTGCACATGTTACCTTTTAAAAGGGAAGCATTGACTATACTCCTTACCGGCGCAACAGGCTATATTGCACAAAGACTTCTTCCTGTATTACTGGAACAAGGTCATCAGGTTTATTGCCTCGTCAGAAATAGCGCCCGATTTGACCGCAGTAAATTCGGCCATCAAGAAGAGCTTCATGTGATAGAGGCAGACCTAATGGATGCTGCAAGTTTGCAAATCATACCTAAAGATATTGGCGCTGCCTACTATCTGGTACACTCGATGAGTGGTGGCAAAGATTTTAATGATGCTGAAGCACAGTCTGCAAAAAACTTTTCCGACGCTATTCAAAAAACAAAGGCTAGGCAAATCATTTTTTTGAGCGGTATTGTGAACAGCACCAACCTTTCCAAGCACCTCGCTTCCCGCAAAAACGTTGAGTCTATTCTTGAGTCTGGCAAAGTACCGTTAACCACGTTGCGGGCTGGAATTATCGTTGGTTCAGGAAGTGCATCATTTGAGATTATCCGCGATCTGGTTGAAAAACTTCCGGTAATGGTTGCGCCTAAATGGCTGCACACTAGATGTCAACCGATAGCAATCCGCAACGTGGTTGAATTTTTAGCGGGTGTGTTGCTTCAGGAATTCTGCTACAATAACCACTACGACATATACGGACCGGACATACTGAGCTATAAGCAAATGTTGATAGACTTCGCCGCAGTACGTGGGCTCAAGAGGCGCATCTTAATCGTTCCTGTTATGACCGCCAGATTATCTTCTTACTGGCTATATTTTGTTACTTCAACCTCATATAGTCTTGCAAAAAACCTGGTAGATAGCATGCATGTGGATGTGGTGGCCGAGCCGAATAATCTATCAGAACGACTCGGCATAAAACTGATTTCGTATAAAGAAGCAATCGGTCTCGCTTTTGAAAAGATTGAACAGAACATGGTGCTCTCCAGTTGGTATGATGCTACTGGCCGTAGCTATTCCAGAGAAATGATGGAAAAGCAGTTAGCGGTACCAACCAATGGGGTATTTATCGATCATAAATCGGCTCATGCTGAAGATGTAGAAAGAGCCACAGCGCGTATATTTTCCATAGGTGGAAAGTCTGGTTGGTATTATGCTAATTGGTTGTGGAGTTTCCGTGGGTTTTTAGATAAGCTATTTGGCGGTATAGGATTGGCTCGCGGCAGAAAAAATGCCGAAATAGTCGTTACAGGAGAGTCGCTCGATTTTTGGAGGGTTATATATTCGAGTCGCGAAGAAAAGAGGCTATTGCTTTATGCAGAGATGAAGTTGCCGGGAGAAGCATGGCTTGAATTTAAAATTGAAGGTAATACGGTCCGTCAAACCGCAACATTCAGACCGCTGGGAATCGCAGGACGCCTTTACTGGTATGCAGTTTTGCCTTTTCACTATTTCATCTTCAATGGTATGATTAAGAAAATTGTTGAGTAACGTCATATTCTTATTGATGAAACCACCTCCATCTAAAGTTCCATTCTTTAGATAAAAGCCAGACGAACAGTCATCAGTTTTATTTATATGCTGAATGCTACGTTAAATGACACTATAGGCAAAGTGAACATCGCATTGTGGTACATTTGGCGCTGGTTAGTTTTACTATAAAATTAGGAGAATAATCAGATTTTACTTTGGAGTAAATAAATACACAAATGAAAAAAATAGGTTTTTTATCCTTCGGACATTGGGGTAATCATCCCTCTTATAGTACCAAAACAGCAGCGGACACTTTACTGCAATCAATAGACCTGGCGGTAGCTGCAGAAGAGATGGGGCTTGATGGCGCTTATTTCCGTGTGCATCATTTTGCCCGGCAGTTGGCTTCGCCTTTTCCTTTACTGGCGGCTGTTGGCGCTAAGACCAGCAAAATTGAAATCGGAACCGGTGTTATCGATATGCGCTACGAAAACCCGATGTATATGGTGGAAGATGCAGGTGCTGCCGATTTAATTTCCAGAGGTCGGTTGCAATTGGGCATCAGTCGCGGTTCGCCCGAACAGGTAGTGGATGGCTGGCGCCATTTTGGTTATGAACCCAATGCTGGTGAAACGGATGCCGAAATGGGCAGACGAAAAGGTTTGGAATTTTTTGAACGCCTGAAAGGGGAAGGCTTCGCCACACCGAGTCCTAATCCCATGTTCCCTAATCCTCCCGGACTCTTGCGCTTAGAGCCCTATGCTCCAGGTCTGCAAGAACGCATCTGGTGGGGATCGGCCTCCAATGCTACAGCAGTATGGGCAGGCAAAATGGGCATGAACCTGCAAAGCTCTACCCTCAAATTTGATGAGAGCGGCAAACCTTTTCATGTACAACAAGCCGAGCAAATAAGATTATTTCGTCAGGCCTGGAAAGAAGCAGGCCATCAACGGGAGCCCAGGGTTTCCGTAAGTCGTTCCATCTTTGCCTTGGTCAATGACCAAGACCGTTATTACTTTGGTCAGGAGTCAGATAGGACAGATAAAATAGGCAATATCGAGGCAGATAGGCGCGCGATATTTGGCCGTAGTTATGCTGCCGAACCAGATAAGCTTATTGAAGAGCTTGCTAAAGACGAAGCCATACAGGAAGCTGATACCGTATTGTTAACCATTCCCAATACCTTGGGCGTAGACTACAATGTGCATGTACTATCTTCTATTCTGGAACATGTAGCGCCCGGTTTGGGCTGGCGCTAAACGATGGTGAGTAATGGTGAATAAAATAAGATACAAGACAAAAATTGCGGTGATAGGCGCCGGACAGGCTGGCCTGTCTGCTGCCTATCATTTAAAGAAGCAGGGTCTCGAAATTGGTCGGGACTTTATCATACTTGACGAAGCGCCCGGATCCGGCGGAGCCTGGCAATTTCGTTGGCCATCGCTTACGCTAAGCACGGTTAATCGTATACATGATTTGCCGGGAATGTCATTTGCAGAAACGCTGGACAGCGGAGATACCAATGTGCAGGCCAGTATAGCTGTACCGAAGTACTACAAGCTTTATGAGCAAAAATTTGGACTGCATGTCATCCGTCCATTGAAAGTCGACAATGTTTATCTCCACGAAGAACGTTTTCACATCGACGCTGCAAATGCTTTCTTTTCTGCTGCGGGTATCATTAATGCTACCGGCACCTGGGAAAACCCTTACATTCCGGAATACCCTGGTGCTGCGCTTTTTCAGGGCGAACAATTGCATACCAAAGATTTTAAAAGTGCAGAATATTTCAAAGGCAAACATGTGATTGTTGTAGGCGCTGGTATTTCTGCCATACAATTACTGGACCAGATTTCTAAAGTAACCACTACCACTTGGGTAACTCGTCGTCCGCCTGAATTTAGAACAGGGCCTTTTGATGACATGGCAGGCCATAACGCTGTGGCTATGGTCGAGGACAGAGTGCGAAAAGGACTACCGCCGGTATCGGTTGTTTCAGTTACAGGATTACCCTTATCGCCTGAAGTAATAGCTATGAAAAACAGAGGCGTTTTGGAGCGTTTTCCCATGTTTAGCGAACTTACCCAAACGGGTGTTAAGTGGCCCGATGGCAGGGAAGAAAAAGCCGATGTTATTTTATGGAATACAGGGTTCAAAGGTGCGTTGCATCACTTATCCCCGGTGTTGCCAAGAGAAGATAGTGGTGGCATTATTATGGCTGGCAGACTGGCCACTATGGTAGCGAAAGAGCCGCGCATACACTTACCGGGTTATGGTCCTTCAGCATCTACGATAGGTGCCAACCGCGCCGGAGCCGCTGCTGCAAGGGAGTTGATAGAAACTTTAAAAATAGAATCCCGTTCTTCATAAGCTGAATGTTATCAGAACAAAATAATTATCCTAATGAACGACGCTCTCTTTTATCTGACACTTCTTTTCTAGCCATTGCTGGTCAAACTCCGAAATCTCCCTGCGCTGGCCTTTGTATAGATAGTACGCATTGGGCGGAGCAGGATTATCTTTATCGATAATTCCTGGCATCTTGTCTACAATTTTCTCTTCAGGACAATCTTGAATTAATGCTGCTTTGTTCTTTGTAACTGCACAGGCTGTAATTAAAACCATGATTACTGCCGATAAGGATATGCTTTTCATAATTGCGTTTGTTTTCACATTCAAAGGTATACAAGAGCGATGAAACCGATTAAATAATAGCCTTGAATAAGTATCCTACCTTTTCTACTACTGTAAATTTACAATGCTTGGAAAACCTTCTTTTTCTCAAAATATTAAACATGACCACTTGCTGCTAAGACAGCTTTTCGCTATTTGGAAAATTCAGGATCGTTTAAAATCATTCCTTGATTTGCATACAAGTTTCGGGGTTTTGCCTACGTCCACATGATGTGTCTTGCCGACCTTTGACTCATGGAAATAAAACAAATAGCATTCGGAAGCCAAGGTTTGGTTGTACCTGCAATAGGCTTAGGCTGCATGGGCATGACGGGGTTTGAAGAAGCTCATATGTATGGTCCTGCGGATGAACAGGAAGCTATCGCTACTATTCATCGGTCGCTTGAATTGGGCGGTAATTTTTTAGATACTGCCGATTTGTATGGACCACTGAAGAATGAGCAGTTGATTGCTAAAGCAATTAATGGCAAGCGTGATCAGTATATTATAGCGAGTAAGTTTGGCTGGGAGATTGACGATAACAACAAGGTAACCTGGGCTATCAACGGCCAAAAGGAGTATGTAAAAAAATCGCTGGAGCGTTCGCTTAAAAATCTGAATACCGATTACATCGACCTTTATTACCTGCACCGCTTAGACAAAAATACGCCCATTGAGGAAACAGTTGAAGCCATGGCGCAATTGGTGAAAGAAGGTAAAGTAGGCTATATTGGCTTGTCGGAAGTTTCCTCTGAAACAGTTAGACGCGCACATGCCGTGCACCCAATTACTGCCGTACAAAGTGAGTACTCCTTGTTTGAGCGAACTGTAGAAGAGCGTGGTGTTTTGACAACTTTACAAGAATTGGGTATTGGTTTTGTAGCTTATTCACCACTGGGTCGTGGTTTCTTATCGGGTCAGATTAAAAGTATTGATGACCTGCCTGAGCATGATTTCCGCAGAGCTATTCCGCGGTTCCAAGGCGAACATTTCAACAAGAATATAGAATTGGTGAAAGCCATCGAAGGCATGGCAGCAAGCAAGCAGGTTACACCTTCGCAGCTTGCTTTGGCCTGGATAATAAGCAAAGGCATATTGCCCATACCAGGAACGAAACGTCGGAAATATTTGGAGCAGAATATTGCAGCAACATCCGTAGTTCTTACTCAGGAAGATGTAGCACAACTCGAAAGCATTGTGCCCTTAGATACGGATACCGGCGCACCATATGATGAATTCAGTATGGGTTTAATTGATTAATTTTAGCTATGAATGCGATTAACTCCATATCGGAATTTCACCGTTTGCTGTCATTATCAGCACCTCGCCACCCGCTGGTGAGCGTCATCAATTTGTCGGAAAGTGTATTTTTGGAAGATGAAATCTGGAAAGGTTTTGTAAACCGTTTTTATTGCGTGGCGCTTAAACGCGACGCCAAAGGCAAGATTAAGTACGGGCAACAACATTACGATTACGATAAAGGTGTTTTAAGTTTTACCGCGCCTAACCAGGTGCAGCAACTGGACCTGCTAACTGTGGAATGTGGCTCCGGTTACCTGCTCATTTTTCATCCAGACTTTCTGTTGCAACATACGCTGGCAAATAGCATTCATCACTATGGCTTTTTCGATTACGCAGTTAACGAAGCGCTGCATTTGTCGAACGAGGAAGAAGCTGACCTGATCACCATCCTACATAAAATTGACAAAGAGTGTCAGCATATTGATAAGCACACCCAGGAGATAATCCTTACGCATATAGAGAGTTTGCTGAAATACGCCAATCGTTTTTATGAGCGACAGTTTCTTACCCGCAAGCATAATAATTCATCGCTGCTGACAAGGTTTGAGCAGTTGATCGACGACTTCTTTAATAGAGATGTGGAGAGCTTGCTTACGGTTCAATATATTGCTGCGCAGCTCAACCTGTCGCCTAACTATCTGAGTGATTTGCTTAGGGTGCACACAGGGCAAAATACGCAGCAACACATTCATGAAAAACTAATTGCCAAAGCCAAGGAAAAACTGTCCACGACCCATTTATCGGTGAGCGAAATAGCCTACTCCTTAGGCTTTGAGCATGCACAATCTTTTAGTACCCTTTTCAAAAAGAAAACAAATTTATCTCCACTGGAGTTTCGACAAGCCTTCAACTAAATCTCAGACAAGAGATGCATATAATTTGAATTTTGGAAGTTAAACATTAAAACTTCTTACGCTGATAAGAGTTATATAGTTGCATCAATATTCTGACTTCATGAAATGGGCGTCATTTATACTACTTTCCTTCTGCTACAGCTTTGGTTACGCACAGGTTGAAAGTTCAACCAGCTATAATCTATTCAATAAAGTTCCAAAAGAGCTGATGCGCAAAGACATGGAAACGGATAGGCCCGATGTTACAGAATCGCCCTACACTGTTGATGCAGGACATGTGCAATTTGAAAGCGATATTTTTCGCTACAAGTCGAGCGGCACGCCTGCCCTACGCAGGTATCAATACTTGTTTGCACCCTTTACCGTCAAGCTGGGACTGACTTCACATACAGACTTACAAATTGGCTTGGAGTCTTATCGCAGAGAATATCATGAATCAAATACGAAGCAGGAAGAGCATTATGGAAATTACGGTAGCATATTATTCAGGCTAAAATACAATCTTGCAGGAAATGACTCCGGCAGGTTTGCTATCGCTGTTATGCCTTACGCAAAAATGCCAACCCATTCGTTTTTCGACCATCACAAATTTGAAGGTGGCATAATAGTTCCTGCTCAATTTGCGGTAACAAAAAAGTTGTCCTTGAGTTTCCAGGAGGAGCTGGATGTAATTGCAGCGGAAGAAGAATATGAATTGCAGGGTTTACAGTCGCTGTCTGTAAGCTTAAACATATTGGATAACCTGAAGGCAATGAGCGAAACCTATTACGTTTATCATTTCAGCACACACGATATCGAGAACTATCTCAATGTCGCTTTGCAGTATTCGCCGGTGGATAACTTCGCAGTAGATGGCGGCATGATACATGGCTTTCAATCAGGTGCAGAACAGCACTATTATCTGGGTGTAGCCTGGAGATGGTAGATTACAAAATTCGAATCTAGCGATTGATTATAACTAATCTAAGCAAAATAAAAACGTTCAAATCAGGATTGTAGCATGCAGAGAAAAGCCCCTGCTGACCAAAGGAGGGGCAACAACCAAAACATGCGCCGACCAATAGGCGCTGAATTTCTTATCGTTAATCGAATAGCGTGCCATTTGTATTCAATGCTTATTCAGTATTCAATTACATATTGAGCATATTTAGTTCAATGCAACTATAAAAAATCAATTAATTTAATTTGAATAAGTGCAAATGCCTTTCTTCTTAGTTGCGCACTCCCTTTATCCATGGCTATAAGCAGCATTTGCTTTTTTAATAAATACTTCCTTGCTTTATGCGGTTCATATTGCAATACCCAATTCAGGTTATCTATCAGGTCAGCATATTTGACCGTTTGCGCCAGAGCGCTGATACCAGCAAGTCTTGTGGCCTCCAGCTCTTTTCGATAGGGTTTAGAAAAATCGGGAAATTTTTTAACCGTGTATACATCGGTAAGTTCAGTTACACAAGCAGCTATTTCATCAGTCTCCATGCGCTTGTAGCCGAATGACATCAAGGCATTGCGCAACTCTTGTTTTGTTACAGAAGTATCTTCAAATAAATCATGACATAGACCTATTTCAAATCCAAGCTGCACAACAGGCCCGGCTATTAATGCTACGCGTTGCAGGTGATTAAAATATAGCTCCCCCGAGTATTTAATTTTCTGCCCCCGATGTTGTTCAGCCACCCAATGCATCAACCGTGCGCTTGCTGTCATTATATTTTATCCAGTTTGAAATAGCCCAGATGAATAGTGTCTTCGTGGACAGTGTCAGCTTTTGTAATGTAAATGCTGTATTGGTCTTTATACTCTTCAGAAAGTATATCTTCTATACGGTAGGCATCATCTACATCAATGCCATACTTTTCATCAATGTGGGAACCAGCACCACCTTTAAGCGTATTGCTGCGAAAAAATACTGTCTTTTTGGATTGCAGCATCGCTTCGCGCCTATCCTGATGAACACTTAATACCGTGTAATGTTGCTCTTCCAACTTGCCGGACTGGTATCCGCCCAGATTGATGAAAAATAGCTTATCTGCTGAATCGCTTACGGCTTCATCTTTCGGTATAATGCTTACCTGATAGCCATCCACCTGAGTCACTTCACGCCAACCATCCAGATGCAGGGTATTTCCTGCCTCCGGCCAAAAGGATTTAATAGCGGGCAGCAATTCTTTAAGACTACGCGCAATGCCAAAGAAATAGTCGTGCTGCTCTACATTACGACCTGGAGGATTGGCGCCCAGCAATACCATAAATAACTTTAATCCCGATTGGTGTTCGTCCATACTTACAAAAATATTCGTTTTACAATAGCTGCAGATGCTGCTTCACTGAAGTCAAGTCCTGAGTAGTCAGGGTTGTAACCGCCGATGTAAGGCACGGCCATGATATAAACGCGTTCATTAGCCGCGCCATAGCTATCCACAACCTGAAAATAGTCGTTGATGGCTATTCCGGAAACTCTTAGGTAATGATAGCCATCCTGCCCAAGCGTCACCTGGAGCCCATCACTTTGTGCCCGGCTACCTTCTGCTTTCGAGCGAAAGCGAAGCCTGGCATGGCTTACAGTTCGATTATTTACCAAACTTTGAAATGGGAATTGGTCTATTTCTAAATGTGGCTGCCCCACACAATCTACATAAGTTTTATAATGAGTGGCTATTGGATTACCCGCTGTTGAGGTATAATGATAAACCGCCCCACCCTCATCTGCTGGTTTTACTTCGCTATCCTTCCCTACAGGAACAAGGTGCAGCACGCCCGCTTTGTGTAAAGCGAGCAACTCCTCTGCTGAACGCTGCGGCAAATAGGCAATAACAATAGAAATCAGTGGTGTCAGAGATTGTTGCAATCTCTGCATATCTTCTGCCGACAAATATTTAGCGGGATAATTCAGCGCGAAGCTAAGTACTCCCAGCATTTCCTTCCAGTACACCGACTGCTCGCGACGTATGGATTTAGCTGCTTCAGCATATTCAGCTTCTAATAACTGAAACGGATCTAGCCTTTCCCGCAACTCCATCATGGCAGCTACAAAACCCTCCAGGTTAAGTTCTTTTATTTCTTCGTAAAACTTAGGGTTCTTTTCCCGAATGGGCTCTTTAAAATCTTGCTCGAATATGTAGTCAAGCGAGAGGAAACCATCGTTATCGGCTATATGCTGCGCCAATTCAGTCTCGGTGAGTAGTGAGCGATTGGTAAGCAAAGGGTCTTCCAAATGAAAGCGCATCGCTGGGAGCATGCCATTTCGGGTATGCATCACCATTTTAAATTCACCGCTATCTGCCGAAGGTTGATAGGCTATTACGCCGTCCTCATCTTTGATAAAAGTGCCATTGCATCTTGCCAAAGTTCTGATAGCATCTACAGCTGTAAGTGATGAACCCTTTAAGGCAACCGGATGATTGAGCGATAACGCAAGCTTTGCAGGCGGGTAAGGAGAATCAAAATAGCCAGGCACTTTGCCTTCATGTTGCTGGGGCCAGTTGTGCCCGGTGCAAATAACTACAGCATCAAACTCGTGCTTTGTTGCTCCATCTGTTTCTACCAACACAGTTCCTTCTTCTGCTTGGTCAACTACATCTGTAACCAAAGTATTGTAGTGCAATTCATATTGAATTCTTGTTTCACGCGCCTGCTGTTGCAACAGATTAAATTGTGCAGTAAGGTATTGGCCAAAAAGCAGTCTGGGCAGCACTTTATATTCGTTGAAGTTCGCTGCATCAATACTGTATTTATGCAGTGTGTCCTTTGAAACTGACTGTAACCAATCTGTCACCGGACTTACCAACGATGGTATTTCATTGGCGGATACATTGGTGATGTGCTCGTCATTGGCACCCTCATGGCTATAAGGCATACCTGCACCTAATTTGTCTTTCTTTTCAAAAATATGGATGATGATATCTGTTCTACCCGATTCAATGAATCGCTTAAACATGAATAGGCCGCTTGGACCACCACCAAGAATTGCAATACGCCGCATGGTTTTATTTTATTTTCCCGATGATGAAGATGATGTGTCTAACAACGATTGTGGGGAAATGTTTTGCGCTTGAATTATAATGGATTTTCATAACAACAGCCCGTGCTCAGTACAGTATGGTAGAAACAGAGGCTTTTTGCCAAGCAATACAAGTTCGTTTTTTTCAACTGATTTTGAAAACCGGACACACAGCTCAATCTTTAGATTTCTACCTGCATAAATGTTCTAAATCAAAAAAAATCTTGCAAAAATGAGTTCGAAAAAGTATCTGCCCTGGCAACTTTCCAGAAGACTGATTTTCGCCGTCGGCGCTAAGTATTTCGTGTAAATAGTTCGTTGTTGAAAAGGTTGTTATGACGCGTAGCTTTATTACTCTTTTGGAGTAAGATTCTTGGTTGCGTTGAACATTGGTAAATTAACCTTGCTTTTGCCTATACATGGTTATATTGTTAACATTGTTTTAATTATTCAGACCCTCGCTATCAAATTTGCTACCTTAACACCTATCGCTAACGGTTTGGATACTTTTCGCCTTGCCAACTAAAACCTTTACATATGACAGAAGACTTATCAGAACATCTTAAAACATTAAGAAGAGACTTCCATAAAAACTATGCAGAACGGTCCGGAGAAGAAGCCAGGACGGCGCGCAAGATAAGGACTTATCTCCAACAACACACGAATGCGCACACCAGCACAGTCGGCAACACGGGCACTATTGCTGTATTCAAAGGTTCTGCGCCAGGTAAAACGATAATGCTACGGGCCGATATTGATGCATTGCCTATACGTGAAAGCAACGCCTTTGACCATAAATCTATAGATGCAGAGGTGTCGCATAAATGCGGTCATGACGGGCATACTACTATATTACTGGGACTTGCCCGACTACTAGAAGAACAGCCAATTGAAAAGGGAACCGTTATGATATTGTGGCAGCCGGCAGAAGAGAACGGCATGGGTGCGAAAGCCGTCATGGACGACAGCCAATTTGGACAGTATGAAATCGATGAAGCCTACGCACTGCATAACCTTCCAGGATTTCACACAGGGCAAATCTTATATAAATCAGGCGCATTTACCGCCAACGTAAAAAGCCTGATTATAGAGCTGAAAGGGAAAACCGCCCATGCAGCCGAACCGGAGCATGGGCATAACCCCACGTATACCATTTCCGCGATATTAAGTTATATCCAGAAACTTACTAATAACAAACCTGCGGAGCATGATTTCTTTTTGATTACACCTGTCTACATGGAAGCTGGTAGCAGGGATTACGGTATCGCCGCTGGTGAAGGAGCCATACACCTTACCATACGAAGTTGGTCGCCACAAGTTTTCGCTAATCGAACACGGCTTCTGACAGACTTTGTTGACAATATTTGTAGTGAGCAAAACATTATAGCAACCTACTCATGGACACAGGAATTCTGGACGAATAATAACGATGAAAATGCAGTAGATATCATTAAAAAATCTGCCGATGACCTAAATTTTGCAAAGCAGGAGCTTACAGCGCCTTTTAAATGGGGCGAAGACTTTGGACTGTTTACGCAATCCATCCCAGGCGCTATGTTTGGTATAGGCGCTGGCAAAGATTGTCCTGCATTACATAATCCTGACTACGATTTTCCCGATGAAATTCTTCTGCCCGCAGTCCTGATGTTCTATAAAATATTGACTCATGCACTTTAAACCAACAGCAACTTCCTGGATAGAAGTTTCGAAATCTGCTCTCGAAAATAACATCCTGTTTATAAAAAAATTATTACCCGAAAAATGTATTTTTTCTGCAGTAGTTAAAGGCAATGCCTACGGCCACGACATTGAGGTATACGGTTCGCTGGCCTACTCTTGCGGGCTGCGGCATTTCAGCGTATACAGCATCAACGAAGCCTACAGACTGTTTCATACGATAAACGAAAATGACTACACAATTCTTTGTTTGGGAAATTTGAACGACGAAGAAATGCGCTGGGCGATTAATCACAAGGTGGAGTTTTACATCAACAATTTACGCTCGCTGGATTTGGCAATAGCCGCAGCTATGGATTGTGAGAAGAAGGCGGTAATACATATTGAGGTGGAAACAGGCATGAATAGGACAGGCTTGGAATCGCGAGGCTTGGAAGAAGTATTGGAACTGGCAAGCAGCCACCCAGAATATCTATATGTAAAAGGAGTTTGTACACACCTTGCAGGAGCAGAAAGCATAAACAATCATGAGCGCATCCAAAATCAAATTGAACGGTTTGAATCGGTAAAAGCTGCTATATCCAGAAAAGGTATCAACGTTCCACAATATCATCTGGCCTGCTCCGCTGTAGTGCTTCGCTATCCCGAACATCTTTACGATCTGGCAAGAGTAGGCATCATGCAGTATGGCTTCTTTCCCAATAATGAAACGTTTATACACTACCATCTCAAAAACCCTGATCAGACAAATCCACTTAAAAGGGTAATGTCTTGGAAAAGCAGGGTTATTGACATAAAAGTAGTAGCGGAAGGCAACTACGTAGGCTACGGCACTTCCTATTATACTGATGTAGATACAAAAGTTGCCGTTATCCCAGTAGGATATGCTTATGGATATGCACGCAGCCTAAGTAATCATGGCCGTATACTGATAAACGGGCACATGGTGGAAGTGATTGGTACAATAAATATGAATATGCTTACAGTGGATGTAAGCAATTTACCGGATGTGCAAATCGGCGACGAAGTAGTACTGATAGGAAAGCAAGGGAAACAGGAAATTTCCGTTTCATCTTTCTCCGAATTCAGTAATCAGCTTAATTACGAACTATTGGCAAGATTACCGCTGGATATCGAGAGAATATTGGTTGAATGATAACGATAGCTTCCGATGCTCGAAGCCCGCTTACCAAATATTTCTGGACATAAATTGGAAATTGCCGTCCGGACGAAACTAGAAAAAAGGTTCTTTTAATTTCAATTAGTGAGTCGAAACTTCATAAGTTAAATGCATGAAATTATCCACATCAAAACCTCAAAATCCACATCTACCAATGTCCCATACAACCTTCTACCGCTTGGGCCTGATTGTTGGCATCCCATTGCCGAGAACAACTGTCTTTGGATGCTTGCATTCGATATGCCGCCTAATACCCTATCACGACATTTAGACTTGTTTTGCTATTATTATTCTTTTGGCAAACACAAAATTACCTGCACATAGTACAAATAAAGTCGGGCTTTGGGGAAGGGGCTGCGTACATTTGGAGATGAGGGCTGCGCTTCTCTTACGTAACAGTGCCGGTCAACTACTGATGTCCGCAAATGGTCATACGGTTTTTAACCTACTCCCAATTGAGGTATCCTACAGGGAATCATTGCAACAATATCCTCATGCACCTAAGGTAGCCTGATAGTAAGCCAAACCACCAACTGTTCCCGCATTTTCCATGTCTTTCTAAAAGCATTCGACATCCTAATTCAATCAAACATGAGAAAAAAAATAAAAGATTTTTTATCAACGCATTTTTTCGAGAATCATTCCTTCGGAAACGATACGCAATACACATTTTTTATCACGCTTATGTATTTCGTAACTGCTGCAATAGTAGCGGAGATAATCTATTTTTAAGTGTGATATAACCGACTAGATATTTACTCCTGGTACTGCAAAACCGGCATTGAATTCTACTATAATTGGCATACCAAAGAATCAGCATTTTTTTGGTAATTTCGGAAGGAGCCGATTTCTGTAGTATTATTACTACAAAACTGCCGTATAGATTTGCATCAATCTAAGCGATATTTGCAGTTCCTATGCGCTTGCAGCTTTACTTTCGGGTGTTTCAATTCCTTTTACTAAATGTTTTATCCTACCCTATTTTCGGTCAGGATGTTGATGATTACAATTGGTTACATTACACCAACGAAAACGGACTACCTCAAAATAGCGTAAAGCAAATTGTATCCGACAGCTATGGATTTTTATGGCTTCCTACAGAAGCCGGTCTCATACGTTTCGACGGAAAAAATTTCAAAACTTTCAACAAAGGAAATACAGGGGTATCTATCAGTCGCATGGTGGATATAAAAATCGGTACGGATGGACAACTATACGCTATATCTGAAAGCTGGGATTTACTATGTGTAGCTAAGGGTACTGCCAATCAGGTAAATCTTACACTCCCACAGGCTTTTGGTCTCGTTTACGAACCTAGACCTACTAACTCTGTACAGCATAGAAGCTGGAATACAGATAACAATCTATGGCCCGAGCCAATGATAGTCGATACCCTACAAATCAACACAGGTGCATTTTCTGCTGTAATGCTCACCAGCAGTAACGTCATTGCATTTATAGAGAAAGGCAAGGTGGCGACGGTAACCAAAGCTCCGGCGCCGATGGACTTCTTTCGCTACTTTGCAATAGGCAGCGACTTGTACTATTTACCCAAATCGCTTAAAAATTTTAACGCATTAAAGATTGGGAAAAACAACAGCAGTAATGTACTTGTAACAGGCGATATTCTTTTTGAAAAGAACATTAAAGAAATAACCATATGCTTAAACACGGCTGCACAGACGGTTTTTATCTACACACATTTACATTTTTACCTCGTCACAAAAACTAAGGACGGAAACTTGCATACCAAACTTTTGTTGCGTGGTTTTAATTTTAAAGAACAGCAAATACGGTCTGCATATTATGACAAGGAACACGATAGACTATTTCTAGGAAGTGCTTTCAACGGGCTATATGTTTTAAACAGAAGACAGTTTTTTGCGCAGTCTTTCGACGAAAAAAATACAACAAGCAAAAACGTATTTTACGAACAAATTGTATTTAACGACAGCACTATACTCTCTGGAAAAGGTGTGTTGATGACGTCCGGCAACCGTCCGCCTTCAATACTTGCTAACATTCAAGTTACGAGCAATATCTATGGTAATGTTATTACTCGGGCAACTGATGGAACTATATGGACCGCCGACCATCTGCATCTCTACCAACACACCAGCGATGGACGCAGAACACTGAAGGCGATTAAGTCAGACCTCGCCTATTCTATCTGCGAAGCAAAAGATGGAACACTTTGGCTTGGTACAAAAAAGAAAGGACTTTATACACTCGATAGCAAAAACCCCGCAGCAGTTCCACGTCTGTTTCTATCGACAAACGAATATATAATTTGCCTCACAGAAGAGACGCCCGGTATTTTATGGGCGGGTACAGAGGGCAATCTATATCGCATCCATACTAAGACAGGCGCGGTAGATACTATTCCTGAGTTAAAGTCAAAGACAGTACGCAGCATCTATGCACCCGCAAAAGGCGAAGTATGGATATGCACTTACGAAGACGGCCTTTATCTATCTAAAGACAACGTTGTAACTCATTTTCCGATGGATAAAATGAGTTATCTGAATATGGTGCACAAAATACTTTACGATAAAAAAGGCTTCTTTTGGCTGAGCACCAACAATGGGCTTTTTCAGGTTCGAAAGGACGATTTGCTACATTATGCAAGCCATGGCGGCGAGGCGCCCTTCTACTTTTATTATTCTAAGTCGACGGGCTTTAATACCAATGAATTTAATGGCGGTAGTAACAATGTTGGTATAAGTTTACCAAACGGATATTTTACTTTTTCCAGTATGAACGGTGTTGTATTTTTTAAACCCGACTTAATCATTCCTGACCTACCCTATCACCCCATAAATATTGACGAGATTATTGTAGATGGCATTACAGTTGCGGTTAAAGATACAATTGCATTATCCGAAAAGCCGCAACGCTTAAGCTTTTCAATAGCAACTGCCTATTTTGGAGAAGCTAATAATCTATCGATAGAATACGCTTTCAGCGAAGAAAATAAGGAGCAATCGAGCTGGCAGAGGATAGATAACAATCATATATCCTTCAGCAATTTGCCTGCAGGTATACATGTACTTAAGTTTAGAAAAAGAGCTGGCTTTGGCCGCAATAATTATACCTATAAAGAAATTGTAATTCAGGTGCCTTTATCATGGTGGGAGACGCTTTGGTTCAAGGCTGCGATGATAATATCGATAGCCGTAGCTATATGGTTCATGATATTCCTGCGGGTACGCTATTTGCGTAGAAAAAACCGTGATCTGGAAACTGCTGTAAAAGAGCGTACCGTGGATTTATTGAAATCAATAGATGCGCTGGAGCAGTCAGAAATAAAATTGGGTAAGCAATTACATTTTCAAAAAAGACTGAACCAGAATATAGCACATGACATCCACACGCCGCTTAAATATCTCTCACTTTCTTCAAGAATGTTGCTTGACAAAGCGCGGGAAAATGAACCCGTAACAATTGAAGAGATGGAGAGCATCGCTACATCGTCTGATAGAATTTACAAGTTTGTAAAAAACCTGCTTGACTATCTGAAAGCCTATATTAGCGACGGTGGTGTGATTAACAGAAGCTCGATGAATATGCATGAGCTCATCAACTCAATTCTGCCAATTTTCGAGCAGTCGGCATCCGAATCTGATAATATTTTCATCAACGAAGCTGCACCAGACATCATTATAAACAGCAACCCTCAACTCCTGAAAACCATACTGCACAACATCATTGACAATGCGCTAAAATATACGCGCAACGGCAGTATAAGTATCAATACCATCAAGGCAGCCGATGAAATCAATATAGTCATATCTGATACAGGGAAAGGCATGAATAACGAAATAGTCGAAAAGTATCAGCGTTTCTTCATCTCAGAAATGTTCGTAAGTCCAGAAATTTATATTGGTTTTGGGTTCGTAATAATAAAAGACATTCTCCATATCCTTGGCGGACGTATTCACATCCGTAGCAAAGAGAACGAAGGAACTGTGATTAGCATATCATTGAAAATATAGCTACGGATCTAATAGAAACTGTTGTACACAGCTATCAGTTCAGCAAGGTTACTTACCTTAAGCTTATCGTACAACCGGGTTTTATAAGTGCTGATAGTGGATACTCGAATATCTAATTGGTTGGATATCTCCAATAGACCTAACCCTTTTACCAACAACTCAGCCACCTCCATCTCACGATTGGACAAAAGAGTCCACGGACTGTCGGACGCGCTATTATCATTGCCAAAAGCTTTCTGAATAAGTGATTCTGAAAGATTTTTACTGACATATCTACCTGTTTGCAATACAGCAACAATTGCATTTTTAATTTCTTCCTCGCTGGCATCTTTGTGCAAAAAACCATTGGCTCCCGAATTGATATAGCGCATCGCATACAAATCCTCGCTGTAGGCTGAGAATATAAGTGTTTTGATTTTTGGGTGAATGGCTTTTGCTATTTCAGCTATTTTGATACTGTCGCCACCGGGCATATTGATATCACAGAGTAGCAGGTCAACCTGAGTTGTAGCATGCAGCATTTCAATCAATGTAGGATAGTCTTGTGCCTGGCTTACAGTTGCAGGCAGCATCAGTTCTTTAATCATCAACAGTATGCCTTGCCGTACAATAGCATGGTCATCTGCGACGAGTATATGTACACTCATCTTACTTAGTTTGGTTTTTTGGTTATGATGATAGCAGAACAAAAATGATGCCACTATTTGCCCCAAATCCTGCTTCAGAACAATTTTTACGGCCAATTCTAAAACATAATCATTCTTGCAATTTCATACCCATCAGGCACTCAAATGCTTTATACAACTATGTAGTAGTTCTACTACACCACGCAGCAAAGTTACTACACATACTACTACAAAAATGCTACAAACCGCCAAGCCTCTATAAGACACCTTTGCACCGCAAAATGAAATTGCTACACCAAATTCCAAAACAACAAAACCAAATGAAAAACATGAACAAACAATTACTTGTTGCCTCTGCATTACTCCTGCCAGCAATAGTAAAAACAGAATTTGCAAAAGCTCAGGCACCATTCAATACCATTTCAGGTAAAGTATGGCAAGATAGCCGTATAGCACCTGATGGACTGATAGGAGCAACTGAACCTGGTATACCTGGCGTTTTGGTAGTGATGTACAAGACATCCGCAATTGATACTGTCGTATCTTCGACTATATCGACCGAGGACGGTAACTTCGAAATCGAGAACTTTGTTGGAGAAGGTGAATACTTTCTACAGTTTCATTTTCCTACCCAAGGCTATAATGTTACGGCTCATCGCGTGGGTACCGACAATTCAATCAACAATTCAGCTTCTGACTTGGACGGAGATGAAATTATCCGCACAGAAAATATCACTATCACGGCAGCAGATAATGGTCTTGACCTCGGAGCGTACAACCTCGGACTGATAATGCAGCCAAATAAAATAGTCTACTCTACCTTTAAATCCAATACAAGCACTGAGTGGCGCGACACATTAAGTTTACCAAAGTCAAGCGAGTTAAATGGTGACCTTAGCCGTGTAAAACTTTTTCTGACAAATGCTGCGCATCATCCTACTATCGGCATCGAGAATATAAGCACTACATCAGGTAGTACGGGCAGCGTAGATTTAGGCGGAAAAATTGTGGTTACACCTCCGAATAACGTTATTTCTTCGACAGGTCTCAATGCGCTCACCTCTATCCAAAAATCGGGTGTTTACCCAGTTTTTGACGGCACCTCCGATTATGGCGGACTATCGGGCAGCTCTTGGAACAATGAGTTTGGTGCAGCGTTTGATGACTATAACTATCCTAATTCACAAAGAGGCCACTTCGAAGGCGAAGATTCGGTACGCCTTCCTCTTGTAGCTAGCAGTGCTGTAACAATTACTGGTGGCGGCAACTTAAGTTCAAATGTAACTACCTTAGTATCTGCAGGTGTGTTTGTTATTTACGAATATGACGACGGTGTACTACCTGTAGCACTAGCAAACTTTGATGTGAAGAAAGAAAATACCGTAGCCCGTATCTCCTGGAATACTGTATCAGAACAAAACAACCTCGGCTTCTATATCCAAAGAAGCACGGACGGCAAGAGCTTTACTGACTTAGGGTTAGTTACAACCCTTGCAACCGGCGGCAACAGCACCGAATTCTTGTCCTACAACTTTACAGACAATATGCCTCTGACCGGCAAAAATATATACCGCTTAAAACAGGTCGATATTGACGGCAAGTCGAGCCTTTCTTCTGTAAAAATAATCTACTTCAACGAAGCAGGTCAGGCAGAAATGTTCCCTAATCCTGCTTATGAAAATGTAACTGTATATGCACAAGGCCTTCAGCAAATTTCAGTAGCAGATATTACTGGCAAGCTTGTGACAGTGCCTGTTTCTTTATCAGGTGACAATGCTATTCTCGATTTGAAATCTGTTACAGCAGGTCTTTACAATATAATAATTACAAAAGAAGATGGGACGACTAACACGATGCGTCTGATTAAAAAATAGGTATGTAAATCTCCTCTATAGGATTTTGTTTTGGTTAACATGGGCCTCTCGTTCTCGGGAGGCCTTTTTATTGGCAATAAAAAACACGAACTCCGTGATTTTACTCCTGAACCCGAGTTTTGGGTTCCGATCATTTTCCGTCAACTCAACATACATATTTTGCTGCATCCCCTGCAGGCAAATTGTCACGCTTTTTGCAATGCTGGAGTGAAATTAAGAAGGGAAATTTCCTTCTTTAAAAATAAGCACATTTATTTTTGTCGACTAAGCAAGCAAAACTCTTTATGTGCTACGCTTTAGCCAATAATCATACTCCTTGCTTTACATGCGGAGCTTTCTTCTCTTAGAATTAGGGTTTAAGACCACAGACGCGGGATATATATATAGCACAAATAGACTATGTACTTGAACGACATTTTTCTGTCCTTGAAAAGCAAAAAAACAATAATGAAAATAATAGCATCATATTATCTTCGTGCCGCCATACTACCCCTAAGGTTAGGTGCGAGTGTTTAGATTTATTTTACAGCCTAACACAGTTTCCAACCAACTGTAGTGTAGAAAATATCATTGGTAGAAAAAGTCAGCAACCTACTATCAATGATGATTGAACCAATAAAAACCATAATATGCCGGAAGCCGGATTATTTAAAAACCTTCAAAATGTATTAGTAGAAAAACAAGAGAAAAGGATGGTTGAGTTGTATTTGATACGAGACAAAATTATTCAAGAAACCGCAGCAGTACAAGCCAAAATAAGGCAACTTATCGATAGTAAAGAGTCGCAATAAATTGTACTCTGAGAAACATGGCTTAAGTTATAAAATATTGACAGTTAACCAAACAACCGCTGTCTATCTAAGACCAAAAACGAGGCTTGCATATTATTATGCAGGCTTCTTCTTACAATTGTTGCAAAATTTTTCACAAGCTGCTGCGGTTTTATAGTGAAAACATCAGGCATGGTGGGCCTACACGTTGGGTTACGTGTAGGTTTTTTTTCCCTTATACAGGTAAGTGTTGTTGATAAAGAGCTCAAAATCGCTAATCATATTTTATTCTAAGAATAATCCATATTACCTTTTTTAACATATGTACGATATCACCTGTTGGTGATTAGTTGGTGGTTCAACTAGTGAAAGAAAACTGCTCAGAAATGGGTGGTTTTTTTATTAAAAAATAAATTTCTCAATGGAAACTGGAGTATTGAAAGATTTTGAAGCTTACTGTTCCGCGATTATCGAAATCGAAAAATTCAAGAAATACTATCTGGGTCGCATGTCCGACAGCATGAAGCAAATATCGATATCATCGGTGAGGTCGGCAGTAGAAGATTCTCTAAAAGGTGAAACCGAAGCATACACATTGATACTAAAGAAAAAAATACTGGAAAGACTTTTGAAGGAGTATGAGCTATACCTATACTCCTAAACACATGCGTATAAATCCAGGAGAGTACTCTATTAGCCTCCCAACCTTCGAGGTAATGTCTTTTATTGAAAAATAAATACTCATACTGATGGTCCTTTTAATTAGCATAAAAGGACCTTCGCTATTGTATGGCCGTATCTTTGATTATATACCATAGCTTTTAAAGAAAATCGGGTTTGTCGAGAAATTGGCATACGCAAAACAGGCTTCAACACCGAACTGCAAAGCAATTATAAGCCAAATTTATAGGAACTGCGACTATGCAGCATTTTAAGTAAGGGTCGAAGCAAACGTGACTGTGCTATATAGTCCGAATGTCTGCTACTGATTTTAAATACCACCCAAACTTCTGATCACTGAGTAGCGTGTATGAAATAGTGGTTTTCTTGTTTAGTGTGTAGCCTCAACGGAAAGACAACTATTTTTTTGATCATGGCTTAGGTTCCAGCAGGTCAGTTTGCAGCGCTATTTTGACCAATGAAACCGTATTGTTGACGCCTAATTTTTTATAGAGATTGAATCGGTGGGTTTCGACAGTCCTCAAGCTTAAAAACAATTTTCCGGCTATTTCCTGTGCGCTGTATTCATCCATAATCATAGACAGAATCTCACGTTCGCGGTTGGTAAGCGATACACGTTGTGGTATTGCCGGCGCCTTTTGCGTATGGAGCATACTGTAGATCAGTTTTTCTTTCAATACCGGCTCTATGTATTCCTCTCCACTGTGCACTACTTTAATTGCGTTTATCAACGATGCTTTGTCTGTGTTTTTCAGCACATAACCTTTGCATCCGCTTTTCATCATCTTCTTTACATATACCGGCGCGTCAAGGCTGGTAAGTGCCACTATTTTAAGGTGTGGATAGCTCTTGCAAATGGTGTCGGCAAGCTGGATCCCGTCGCCATCAGGCAGTAAGATATCCAGTAGCAAAATGTCTGGTTGTTTGCCTGCAAGTGCTTCCATAAGCTCTTTCCCATTTATAAAAGCCCCGGTCACATCTATTTCCGGGGAGGAGAAAAGCATATTCTGGATGCCTTCGATTGCTAAAGGATGGTCGTCTGTTATGTAAACTGAAATAGGCATGGGTGTTATTTTATAATAAGGTTGTGGGTGTCAAATTCAAGATAAATAGAGGTGCCTTTTCCTGCGGAAGCATTGATGTCCATCAGGCCACTCAAGGCTTTCACTCTTTGCTGCGTATTCTTCAGGCCCATCCCTTTGCTATTTTGCGGTTTGGTGAAATCTATGCCGCTGCCATCGTCTTCAATGGTAATGTTTAGCAGGTTGTCGTCGTGGCTTATCTGCAGAATTACATTACGGGCTTTTGCATGCTTAAATATGTTCTGCAGAAGTTCCTGAATAATCCGGTAAACCGATAGTTCCGCTTCGGGTCTGAGCCTTGGTATTTCTACGAATTGCTGGTAGTCGATAGTAACAGAAGAGCCCTGTTCCATGCCTTTACAGAAATAAAAAAGCGCTTCTGCCAAACCACTTTCCAATAGTGTATCAGGCATAAGGTTATGTGCCGTTTTTCGCAACTCTGCCGTGGCAGCGTCCAGGCGCATAAGTATTTTCCTAAAGTCGGGAGCATCTTCCAGCGTATTATGTTTCTCTGGCAGCACGCTCAGATTCATCTTGATTGCAGAAAAAAGTACGACGATGCCATCGTGCAATTCACGCGCCAGTCTATTACGTTCTTCTTCTTCGCCTTTCATCTTCGCATGTAATAAATCTATTTCCTGACGCTGCTCCAATGCAGCAATTTCTTGTCTGTGCAGGGTTTGCTTTTGCCGGTTTACTTTCCTTCGTGCGAGCAAATAGCCTATCAATGATAGAACGGAGATGATAGCTATAATTAGCCATGTGTTCTTCTTTCGGATACTGATTTCCTGTTGCGCTGCTAAAAGTTCCTGGTCAGCAAGGGATTTTTCTTTTTCTATTAATTTATACCTGGACTCTACTTCAGATAAAGTAGCAACGCTCTTTGTTCCTCTCAAAGAATCCTGGATGGCGGCGTAGGCATGCATGTAATAGTATGCCTTGTCAGACTGACCCAACCCTGCATGTATCTCAGCAAGGTAGTGGTAGCTGTTGCTGATATCAGCATTCCGCCCAACTTCTTTACTGAGTTTCATTGCCTGCTCTGCATAGGGTAATGCTTCTTTATATCTCTTCAACTTCAGCAGGTTTAGAGAAAGGCTATAAGCTGCTGTTATCAGGTTGTCCGGCGAATGTGTTCTCTCTGCAGCTTCATAGGCATTCGTGCTATATGGCAAAGCCTCCTGCGGCTTTCCTGCTAAAATATAGGCAGATGCAATATTGAAAGCAATGCCAGGTATGAAGTAGTCGATACTATTTTTCTCTGCCATAGCAAGTCCTTGCTTGCCATAGTACACTGCGCTGTCATATAGCCCTTGCTGGAGATGAGCCAGAGAGAAATTGCCAAAACATACAACCTGAAGCTTTGGATCAGGATTGTCCATTTTTCGCTGCAACTCCAACACTTTACTTAGCTGCCTGAAACCTTCATCGAATAGGCTCGATTCGATAGCAAGTGTTGCTAACCCGTTATACGCTGCGGCGAGCATTTCAAGGTGGCTTTGGTTTGTTTGATCCAGCAACACCGTAACGCTTCGGTAATGATAAGCTGCAGAGTCACGATAGCCAAGGTCTGCATAAGCATTACCTACCTGGTTTTCGATTTTAGCGGCCGCTACAGCCGGGGCGCTCGCCAAAGCGACTATTGGCAATTCTCTATAAGTAGCTACAATGGCTCTTGGCATCCCCACAAAGGACTGTACATGTAGTAGCCATTCGTAAGCATCCAAAACGGTAGCATTATTACTACTGTGCGCGACCGCTGCATTACCTTCTTTGGCATAAAAAAGGGCAGAGTCTGAATTGCCTTTGCGCAACCAATAATCGCTGATGCGCCTGCAGGCAATGGCATAGTTGGCAGCGCTACCTGTAAGCATGCTTTCATCTGCCGCCTTTCGATAGTAATAGAGACTTAAAGAGGGGCTTGTTGCGGCCATACTGTCCCCGCTATTTATGTATCGGGTTGCAATGCTATTTTTATGAATAAGTGTACCGGCCGGCAATAAGCCAGGATAGATATCCTGCGCTTTAAGCAGCAATGGCAACCAAGCCAGCAAGATCATTGGTACATAACGATTCATAGTGCAATGCTATAACAATATCAGCTAAATGCTTCTGCGTAGAACTACGTAATTATATAAAATTACGTAGTCGCACACTAACTATTAACATGTCTAATAAATACTTTTGACTTGGTAGTGCAGCTCAGGAATACCAATAAAACAAAACTGCAGAAACACCTACTTGAGTTTTTAAATAATCTTTCTACTCATCTAAAATAGTAATTATGAAGCAAATCAAACAATGGAGAAAAATAGTCTCTTTAGCCGCAGTTGTACTAATGTATCAAAGTATGGCAACTGCACAAACCATCATTGAACCGTCCTTTCTATGGGGAAAGCAACTCAGCGGTACTGGCTCACTGCATTTGGAAGGTGAAAATGACCTAATGATTAAGGACTTGGCGCAGAATATAATAATAACGGGGGGATTTGACGGAACTATAGATTTCGACCCAGGGCCAGGCACGATGGAAATGAATTCTGGAGAACTGTCATCCATCTTTATTTATAAATCAGATTCACTTGGTAATTATCAGTGGGCAAGACAATTAAAATATGATGAAGTATCTCCATCAACGAATCATATGTTTATGGTAAGTACGGCAGTAACAGACGATATTAAGGGAGACATCTATTTAACAGGTGTGTACGCGGATACAACTATAGATTTTGATCCAGGGCCGGAGGTTTACCATATGACTCCTTACTTTAACGAAATGGACGGAATGTACAACCCCTCGGTGTTCATTCTTAAATTAGATGCTAATGGTAACTTTAAGTGGGCAAAATCATTAGACATTTATAATGGTGGGTCGATTCACTCTAGCGTGGTTAATAGCGATGTTGCAGGCGGACTTATTTATTTTACTGGATTTCTCACACCTCTCTACGATTTCGAAGCGGGAGAAATACTCCCGCTTGATTTCGATCCGGGACCAGAAGCTGAATTGTTAATACCTGAAAATTACGACCAGTATTCCTACATGTTTACGCTTAATTCAGACGGTGAGTTTCAATGGGCTAAGCCACTCGTATTTCCTGACCCACTCACATCTTCCACATCATGCTTGACAATCAAAAGAATGGAAATTGACATTTCAGGAGACATATATGCAGCTGGTAAGGTGGCTGGTACGATTGATCTCGACGGAGGAGCAGCTGTAGATTTATTCACCGGTAATGGAAGTATCGCTCTAATGAAGTTAAGCTCAGACGCAGATATCCAATGGATTAAACAAGGAGAGTTGGGCGTAAATGTCGAGGGCGGTGTAGAGCGGTATTCTTTGGTCAGGATGACTTCCTTTTACAAAAACAAAGAAGACCTTTACATTTCATATGAGGTAAACGGCAAAGTAAGTGTCGAAAATTCCATTCCTTTTGACGGAATTTCAACGATTGATGCAATCTATGCATCGGGCATTTATACCTATGCAAATGCGGTAGCTAAATTTGGTACTGATGGCACATTTAAATGGTTAAAGCAGATTGCCGGAGCCGATACAGCTAACCGGGTCGACATTCCACGAATTGCTGCATCAGGAAATAACGTTTATCTGACCAGTCGTTATCGAGGAAGCGTAGATATAGACCCGGGTGCCGGAGAAAAAATCGTTAGCGGAGGACGATCTTTCATAGCTGCATTTGATTCAGCAGGATCTTTTGTATGGGGTAAAGAGATTATTGATAACTCGGCAGATTCGGGACTCTTCATCTTTCCTAGCAATATATTAGCTGCTTATCCCAATATATATTATTCTGGTGTCTGGATTTCAGGTATGCCCGATATTGACATTACAGATGATGAATTTGTCCTTACTCCTATTGACGAAAACAGTATTAGTATGTATATCGCCAAGATAAGATTAGATGAGGTTGACGGTACATCCACCTCGGCAGATGTCTTAGATATTCTTTCGGTATCTGTATTCCCAAATCCAACCGAAGGTAGATTACAGTTACAAACTAATAAGTATGTTAAAGATGGTAGTATATTGATATGTGACGTTTCTGGAAAAGTATTATTTTCAAGAGGCAATCTCTACGGCAAACAATTCAACTTTGATTTATCTAGTCTTTCACCAGGTTTATTTACTTTAAAACTATATTCAGGTAACACGGAGATAGTCTACAAACTTGTAAAAAAATAAACTATGCATTTGAGAATTGTTGGTTCATAATCAGGAAGCAACAAATTCCTGAAAATAGTCGAGTGGCAATAATACCTGATAAGATATCACGATGATTAGGAAACTGATAGTAAGCTGTACAATAATTTTCTGCTCCATAGCCGCGTTAGGTCAGGGCGAAAATAATAACTGGACATTCGGGAACGGATGCGGAATAACCTACAATACCGGAGTACCTGTTTTTTTTGAAAGCGGTATCTATACAATGGAGGGTTCGGCAACTATTAGTGACCCATTTGGCAACCTGATTTTCTATACGAGCGGAAATATGGTTTGGGATAGAGACCATGAAGAAATGCCGCACGGGAATATCCTTGGAAACGGCTGGGGTGGCTCTGGAACTCAGGCGGCACTTATATTAAAGTCGTTATCTAATTCCAATCAGTTTTACGTTTTTACGCTGGATCCCCAAGAGGTCGCGTTGTCATCAAATCCCAAAATGCGATATTCTATCGTTGATATGACCCTAAACGGTGGTTACGGGGATGTACATCCCACAATACGCGATATCGTTCTGGATGATGAAATGGAGGAACGAATGGTGGCTGTTGAAACGGAAGATTGTGGCTATTGGATTGTAGGTCACAAGAGGCATAGCAAAGAATATGTAACCTTCAAACTTACTGAGACAGGTCTGTCCGGGCCTTTCTATTCATCGGGTGTTCTTCAGGGAAATTTGCAGGGTAGTGATGTGGGAGAGATAAAGATATCACCTGATAAAACAAAAATAGCCATCAATATGACAAATCTGGATCTTTCCAGTCCATATAATTTAGCGTATTTCGGATTGGAGGTCTGTGAATTCGATAACGCCACCGGATTGGTGTCCAATGGTATCGCTGTTGATAGTGGCAATAGCAGATCCGGTTACGGTATTTCGTTCTCTCCCGACAACTCAAAATTGTACGCCAATAATGTTTCATACGACTTGAACCTTAACCAATTCGATATGTCTCTTTTCCCTGATGCCGATGCGATGAGGGAAAATAAAATTAGTGTTTACCATTTAGACTCGCCTGACCCACATTACGACAGGCAATATGGCATGCGCATTGGGCCTGACAATAAAATTTATATGTCTGCTGACTCTGGATATGTGCGCTGTATACAAAATCCCAATGAAATTGGCATTGGATGTAATTTCAATAAATACGGACTCAGGATACCTCCGGAACATTATTTTTATTATCCAACTGCGCCATTTTATAGCTTTGTTCTTGGTAATCCCACTGTGACTCTAACATATAAGGATACTTTACCTGGTAAACGAATAAGTATAAATGTCTGCTTCAAGGATTCTGCCTTCTTACAAGTCGAAAATAACCTTTTGAATTATACTTGGGAAAACGGCTATTCAGGAAATCGTAGGGTTGTTTACGAAGATGGAACCTACTACTGCATATCCTCTCGTTTGTGTACCGTTCGTTATGACACTTTTGATGTCCGGTTTGTAAAAGGCTCTTTCCAATTAGGTGCAGATACTACTTTATGTCCTGGTGACAGTATTGTATTAAGTGTTTCCGGCGATGGCTTTATGTGGCAGGATGGAAGCACATTACCGGTCTACACTGTAAATACCGATGGCCGCTATATTGTAGCGATTGATAAAGATGGTTGCCAATTTTCTGACACGATAAATGTAAGCGTGTACAGAGATGTAGCCCGCATTACTCCTGACGATACAGTTGTCTGCCAAGGACAAAAAGTATTGCTGCAAGGCATATCTAATCCGGCAGGAGATTTTTTATGGAGTACGGGTAGTAGCTCAAGTAGCATTGAAGTTGATGCAACCGGGTATTACATGGCGCAGATAGAAAATATATGCGGACAGTTTACCGACACAGCGTATGTTGTTGTTCAAAATTGTGATTGCAGACCTGCACTGCCTAATGCTTTTACGCCGAATGGAGATGGATTAAATGATATTTTTATTCCGAAGCTGGATTGCTTTGCCGGTGCTTACAAGTTAGGCATATTCAACAGGTTCGGCGAGCGGGTATTTGTGTCCTTTAATCAAAACGCAGGCTGGGACGGCACTTTGCGCAATGGCCAGGTGGATGTAGGTGTCTATTTTTATTACCTGCAATATCAAACACCAAATGGCGAATTGAAGCAATACAAGGGAGATTTGACTTTACTAAGATAGCTCATAAGCACTCGGTTAATAATATTGTAATCTTTACTTTGCTTAATAAAATAGGGTCAGCTCGCAAGAGTTGACCCTATTTGTTTTGGTGGGATTTTAGATTGCTACTCCGACATTGCAACGATAATGGGCACGTGGTCGCTTATACCACTCCAATCACTAAATTTTTCAACTTCTACTTTTATAGATTCTTTCATCAGTGCTTTCGGCAGAAAACAGTAATCTATGTGATAAGCCTTTAACTCATTTCGGTGCAGGAAAAATGTCTTCAGCGTTTCCTTACCATCCTCTTCTTCAAAATATTTGTGATAAGCGCTTTCGATATTTATCGACCTTAATATTCTTACTACGTCAAAGTGATTCCACCATCTATCCCAGCTATCCCAAATAACATTGCTGTTAAAGTCGCCGATGAAAATAGTATCGTCTATTTGTGCCTTATTGATTTGTAGGAATTTCCACAATTGCCCGATATAACCG
>PJTT01000175.1_pt1 | contig 100076 bp, 74 predicted proteins | sample 1512261 | NCBI WGS metagenome assembly PJTT01 (sample SAMN08177685, study PRJNA422409) | Soil metagenome, whole genome shotgun sequencing project. | isolation source: Soil (2) enriched on wood chips | place: USA: Madison | collected 2015-01-15 | reverse complement strand
ATGTTACTTAATTCTAAGTAATCAAAGTATACCACCATTACAGCATTCCTAAAATCAAATAAACAAGTAACGAATTTGCACAGGTCTGGGGACCCTGCGCTACAATCGAAATAAAGAAATTTTACAACCGTTAATGCAACCTACATAATGCCCAATAGCATTACCGAACGTACAAGTGTGCGACGCAACAAAAGTCCAATCAGGGCGGGGACGATGAGAACAAAAAATTGCAGCACTTCACATATTGATAACACCACGGTAAACTTAAGTTCATATTAAAGATGAAACTTTATAGTAACCCATTTATGACCAAACGCTCGGTTGAAGTTGTTGTATTGTCAGACGTACACCTAGGCACTTACGCTTGTAGGGCAAAGGAGTTATTGCAATACCTGCAAAGTATTTCGCCACGCATTTTAATTTTAAATGGCGATATTATTGATGGATGGCAATTTAGCAAACACTATTTTCCGGCACCCCATATTGCCGTAATTCAGGAAATATTACACTTACTTTCAACCGGCACTCGTGTAATTTATATTACCGGTAATCACGACGAAGCTTTACGCCGTTACAGCGATATGCAAATGGGTGGCTTTCAATTGGCGGATAAAGTGGTGATTGAAATTAATGGTAAACGCACCTGGGTTTTTCATGGCGATGTGTTTGACCATACCACCAGCAATCAGGCAAGGTTTTGGACAAGGCTTGGCAGCAATGGTTATGCGTTGTTACTGGGCTTTAACCGTTTTGTAAACCGTATGGTAAAGTTGTTTGGTGGCGAGCAATTATCTTTTTCTAAAAACATCATGCACCAGTTTCATAAACGGGTAGTTAAGGTGGATGCTTTTGAAAATTTAGTAGCCGGTATTGCTGCCGAAAAAAAATATGATTGTGTTATTTGCGGCCATATACATCAACCACAAAAACGAGTGATTGAAAACGAACATGCACCCGTATTATATTTAAACAGCGGCGATTGGGTGGAGCATATGACAACCTTAGAATATTACGATTACGATTGGCATTTATACAACCACACCGATATACCTGAAGTAAATAAAAATACCAATAACGAAAAACCGGTACCACAGGTAATGACCAACGAAATAGCCTTGCACATACACTCCATTAACATGCAAGGCAAAGCCATATAGGTTAGTTTTGCTTAAAATTTAAACCTGCATTGTTTAATGCTTTTTGTAAAGCAGGCAAACTTGCCGGACCAATACCATGCAATTGTAGAATTTCCGACTGCGTATATTTAGCCAACTTTTTTACCGTATCAATTTTATAATGCATCAATGCATTACGTGCCGGTGATGATAAGGTTGCCAGAAAACCTTCTTCAGGCCTTTTAGCTTTTTCGCATTGCGGACAAGTAGGGCAATCGCTGGTTTTATAATAAGTATGGCCCATCTTACAAGTACGTAAAGTTGCTTTTTTTGTTGCCATAAAATAACTGTTGTACTGCAATTTACTTTTTTACTATTAATATTTATGTTACGAGCTATGGTGCTACTATCATCTTCTGTTTCGTCTGCCCCGAAGAGCGAAGCGGAACTCGGGGTCGCACTCTTCAACTGTATTAACACAGATGGCATTGTGTAAAACTCCTAATGCTTTACAAAGCTTTTTTTAATTTTTATTTTTGAATTTTTAATTGGCACATCAGCATATTAGCACATTTGCTTTCAGCTTTATGCATTAAGCTTTCAGCTTAAAGCATAAAAAGAGCCCCACTTAAAAAAGCGGGGCGTATTCAAAACTAACTGCATATGAGAAATCGTTCAATAATTTATTTTATTTAAGTTCAATAGGGTCTTGTACTTTAAATGTTTTCTTTTGTGTAAAGGTGCGGCCAAACATATCTGTAGCTCTAACTTCAATGGTATGATCGCCTGCTTTTAACTTGGCAGGAAAGCCAGCCCACCATAAATGGGTGCTTTGTTCGGGATTGCTTGGACGACGGCCAGGCATTAAGTTACTAATAAAATCCCATTTCATCGCCAAATTCAAATAACTAGGGTCAGCATTTACCAAATAATCCATGGCTTTCCATTTGCCGCCATCTATGCTAAACTCCACTTTATCGCCTTTTTTACCCATAAAAAAGTTGGCATAAAATTTATAAGCGCCATATCTTTTTGACGACATTACTTCCGGTGCATATACATTAATTTGATAATCAGCAGATTTACCCGCTACTTTATAATCAATTACATATTTGTTACCATCAAATTTTATAAAGGCATAACCTTTAGGTGTACCATCACGCATGGTGCTGGCCGGTACGCCTTGTTCGTTAATTTCACCAGAGTACCAGTCGCCTGAAGTAGTGCCCGCATTGTATTCGTGGTGTGGTTTGTCCTGCATCCAACCATCTTTACGGGTGTAAAAATCGTTACGTTGTAAATGCGTATGGGCTGATAATGATAATGTATTAGGGAAGTCTTTTAATAATGCAAACAATTGATCTCTGTCGTTCTTGCGAAATGCATCATTATACATTTGTAAAGGAATATGAAAAGCCAATACAATCAGGTTTTCTTTAGGTACCAGTTTTAAATCGTTTTCAATAAACTCCAATTGGTCTTTACGAAAACCACCCCAGTAACCTTTACCATCACGAGGATCAGGGTAAATAATATCATCTAAAATGATGAAGTGTACTTTACCATAATTAAATGAATAGTTAGCCGGACCAAAGTTTGCCTCATAAGTTTCATCGGCTAATGAATCGGCTGTGGCTTCGTAGTTCATATCGTGGTTGCCCATTAAGTTATACCAGGGAATACCAACATTTTTCACCGCACTAATGTAAGGGTTGTGTAAGCTTAAATCATCGCCTACTAAATCGCCTAAGCTTAAACCAAAAGCAACATCTTTAATACCTACTACTTCTGATACAATACCTTTTGCAAAAAAATCAACCTCTTGTTGTGTGTAAGGTTGCGGGTCACCAAATATTAAGCTGGTAAATTTATCTGATTCTTGTGCAGCGTGCAAAGCAAAATCAACCGACTTTGGTAATTTACCGGTTGGGGCTACACCTTTGTATTTGAAATTTTCAGGAGAGCCATTTGGCTTATGAATATAATAGTACTGTGGTTGATTGCTGGCATTTAACGCTACACTATAACCGGCAGGTTTAATAACAAAAATAATATTGTCATCGCCAACGGGTAACTCGTAAGCGCCATTATCGTTAGTACTTACAACCTGTACACCGTTTGATACTGCTACACCGGCTACACCGTTTTCACTTTTATCTTTTTTGCCGTTTTTGTTATTGTCGGCATATACAAAACCTTTAACCGTTTGCGCATAACCACCCATTGTAAAGGCAGCTAACAATACCAGTAATCCGTACTTTTTTTTCATGTTGTTCTTTATTTGAGAGGGTTTTATTTTCTAACGGTGGTTAATGGTTAGTTTTTGCAGCGCAAATGTCCGCCTTTAAGGTTAAGCCAGTTTTAACAGCGTATGAAGCTAATGTTAAGCAATTCGTTTTCCTGCTCTCAAAAGATAAATTTACGTTCAAATAATTTTATTCATTTACTTGTTTTATTGTATTCATATTCGGATAACATTTAGTTATCATTTTCATAATTCGTTTTAATAGTTGCGCTGCTTAGTTAGTAGGTACTTTGAGTAACCATATTTTTTGTTATGAAAATATTATACGCAGTACAGGCAACAGGTAACGGGCATATTAGCAGGGCCATGCAATTGTTACCTTACCTAAAGCAATACGGTACGGTTGATATTTTCTTAAGTGGTAATAATAGCTCCCTAAAACTAAACGCACCCATTGCCTACAGAAGCAAAGGCCTTAGTTTGTTTTACAACAGCAATGGTGGTTTAAATTATGTACAAATAGCTAAAGGGCTTAACCCAATACGCATCTGGAACGATATACAACAACTACCGGTACACCAATACGATTTGGTATTAAACGATTTTGATTTTATTACCTCTATGGCTTGTAAACTGCGTAAAGTGCCTTCGGTGCAATTTGGTCATCAGGCCAGTTTTCAATCAGTTGATTGCCCCAAACCTTTGCAACAGGACAAAATAGGAGATTTTGTTTTAAAAAACTTTGCTACGGCAAAACATAACTTAGGTTATCACTTTAGTAGTTATGACGATTTTATTTTTACTCCGGTAATAAAAAAAGATATTATAGACGCTACTCCAATAAACAACAATCATATAGCTGTTTATTTACCTGCTTACAGTAACCAAAAACTATATACCATGTTTAATACCATTCGTCACACTCGTTTTGAAGTTTTTAGCAAACAGGTTTTACAGGAAAAAGAAGAAGGGAATATTTCCTGGAAACCTATTACACCTGATGGCTTTAGTAACAGCATGATAGCCGCAGAAGGGGTAATAACCGGTGGTGGTTTTGAAACACCCGCTGAAGCATTACACCTGGGTAAAAAAATAATGAGCATACCTATTAAAAATCATTACGAGCAACAATGTAATGCTGCTGCATTGGAGCTAATGGGAGTAACTGTAGTGGATGATACCCTTACCGATTTTCAGCAAAAGGTAGAAGACTGGTTACAATATGGCCGTGTTATTAAACGTGATTATAGCCGCAGCATACAACAAAGTCTGCACTATTTATTTGAAAAAGTACAACCTCGTTTACACGAATCGTTGGAAGAGGAAAAAGAAAACCGTTGGTTGCCGGGTGAAATATTTTTACCACAAGGATGAAATCAATTTGCCAATTAGACAATTTGGAAATTAGTTAATGGATCATGGCTCATAGATCATGGTTCATAGTATGAAATCCTATTACAACCCTGCGTATCACCGACACCAAAACTTATTACTTACAACTTATAACTCAATACTTACTTTACCTCCTGCATCTCCACTAACCTCTTGTAAAAACCATTCTGAGCAAGTAGCTGCTCATGTGTACCACGTTCGGCTATTTTGCCTTTTTGCAATACAATAATTTCGTCGGCATGGCGAATGGTACTTAAACGGTGGGCAATAACAATACTGGTGCGGTTTTGCATCATATTATTAATAGCATCCTGTACCAGACGTTCACTTTCGGTATCTAAGGATGATGTAGCTTCATCTAAAATAAGTATCGGAGGATTTTTTAAAACCGCACGGGCAATGGTAACACGTTGTCTTTCGCCACCGCTTAATTTGCTGCCCCTGTCACCAATATTAGTATCATATTGTTCTTCCTTTTGCATGATGAAGTTATGAGCATTGGCAATTTTTGCTGCCTGCACTACTTCATCTAAAGGAACATTCTCCTGGCCTAATGCAATGTTATGAGCAATGGTATCATTAAACAGAATAGGCTCCTGCGTTACAATACTCATTTGTTCCCTAACCGAGCTTAAGGAATAATCTTTAATATTTACCCCATCAATTAATACTTCGCCGCCGGTTACATCGTGGAAACGTGGAATCATATCGGCCAATGTAGATTTACCGGCACCCGATGAACCAACAAGCGCAATGGTCTTTCCTTTTTCAATTACCAGATTAACGTTATCCAATATCACGGCATCTTCGTAAGCGAAGGATACATTACGAAACTCAATTTGGTTATTGAAAGAAGTTAGTTTTTTACCGCTTGGGTTTTCGTCCACCACAACCGGTGCACTTAAAATTTCCTCCACACGAATTAATGCAGCACTACCCTTTTGTACGTTAAAGAAAGAGGTTGAAATATTTTTAGCAGGGTTGATTAACATAGCAAATGATGCGATATAACCCATTAGTTGTTCGCCGGATAATCCGCCACCGCTAATTACTAACCTGCCGCCAAAATATAAAATGGTGCATAAAACCATCACACCTAATACTTCGGTAAGTGGTGACGCCAAATCACGACGGGCACCCATTTTTTTACGTACACCAAATAACTCATCGTTTACTTTATGAAAACGGGTACTTAATATTTTTTCGGCCAAGAAAGCTTTAATAACACGCAAGCCACCAAGGGTTTCATCTAAAATAGATAAGCCTTCGCCTAATTTATCGGCAGCTTCCTGCGATTGTTTTTTAAGCTTGCGGCTAATACGACCAATAAGAATACCGGTTACCGGTAACAACACTAATAAAAAGAGCGAAAGTTGTGGCGATACTGCCACCAGAAATATTAAATAACCAATTACCGTCAATGGGTCTTTAATCATACCGTCCAACACCCCTACTACCGAACCTTCAATCTCAGCAATGTCGTTGGTCATGCGGGAAATAATATCACCTTTTCTTTTTTCGGTAAAATAACCTATTGGTAAGGCCAGTATTTTATTATACAAATCGGACCGTAAGCGGGTAATAATTGCCGCCCTGATGGGTACCGATAAACGATTGGATAAATAAATGAAAAGGTTTTTTAAAACGGTAGCCGTAATAATAAATAAACAGATGGCTGTTAAACCGCCAACTTTTCCGTAGCTGGCAATAATGGCGTTTAACTGTGTGTTAATAACGCCGCCAATACCACTTTCGTTCACAGCTTTAGCATCTACCGCAAAGCTACCGGTATCAAAAATTAACCCGAAAAATGGTATTAACAGACCAATAGATACGATACCAAAAATAGTTGCCAGTACTACACATATAAAATAGAGTACCAGTTTGCTTTTATGCTCTTTAAGATAACCAAATAAGCGAGAATATTTTTTCATGTAACCTTTATGTTATAAATAATGCAGCGTGCCTAATGCGTGAGGGATTGCAGCGGTTACCCCGGTGAAGCCCAGTGTGTTGGCTTTGTGCCGGAGTAATAGCGTAAAGCCCGACCCCGGGTTAACAAACAAGGCGAGGTACGAGCCGTAGTTTGTGTTACACGGGGGCACGCCCCAAACCTAAACCATTAATAATAGCTTAAACCACGCAAAGTAAGTAAATTTGCACCCTATAGCAAAAGTTAACTGTATGCATGGCTTGCTAATACAATAAACGGCAAGTTTTTGTTTACTATAAAATGGTAAATTATGGAAGAAGGAAAAAGGCAAAAGCAAATTGCCGGATTATTAAATGAAGAGATTAACGCCATTTTTCAGCGTTTAAACCTGAGCATGCTGGAAGGCGGCATGGTATCGGTATCGGGGGTTAAGGTTACGCCTGACCTGTTGGAAGCCCGTTTTTACCTGAGCTTTTTTCAGGTAAAAGATGTGGATGCGGCGATGAAAAAAATTGAAGACCGTCATTTTGAAATAAAAAAAGAACTATCGGCCAGGGTGCGCCACCAGTTGCGTAACATACCGGTGTTAAAGTTTTTTAAAGATGATACACTGGACCATGTATTTAAAATGGAGGAGCTGTTTAAAAAAATTAACGAAGAGAAAGGCAAATTAGATAATTAGGTAATTAGATAATTTGCCAATGCTAGCATGACTTATTACTTATAACTTAAAACTTATAACTCCACCTTGCATTTCCTATTTGCCTGGCGCTATTTTAAAGCTAAAAAAACTACCAATGCTATTAATATAATAGCGTGGACAAGTGTTGTGGCCATTACCATTGGCACGGCTGCACTTATTTTAGTGTTAAGCGTTTTTAATGGGTTTGAAGGATTGGTAAAATCGTTGTACGCAAATTTTTATCCCGATATAAAAATTCAGCCGGCAAACGGTAAAGTGTTGCAATTAACTACAGAGCAACTGCAGCAACTAAAATCGGTTAAGGGAGTTAATATTATTTCGTTGGTTACCGAGGAAAAAGCGTTTATACAAAACGGCGATTACCAATCGGTAGTGTACTTAAAAGGTGTTGATGAAAACTACCGTTTTATATCGGGTGTTGAACAACATTTATTAAACGGTAATTACAAATTAGGCAACGAGGAAAGTCCGTTTTTAATTTTAGGTGCCGGTGTAGAATCGGCATTGGGTGTGCAGGCCGATAGAAATATTTATCCGCTGCGCATTCATTTACCACGTAAAAGTGAAGGTCAATCTTTTGATCAAACCAGCGATATTAGTAACGATACCATTGGTACCGCCGGTACGTTTTTAATACAGCAGGATTTTGATAATAAATACGCTATTACCAATATTCATTTCACCAAAAAAGCCATGAAGATGGGTGCAGATGAATACTCGGCTGTTGAAGTTGCAGTAACAGATCCTAAAAAAGCCGACGACATTATACAACCCATACAAAAACTATTGGGCAGTAATTACAAAGTATTAAACCGTTACCAGCAAAACAAAAGTTTGTATGCCGTTATGAATATGGAACGCTGGGCCATTTATGGTGTACTGTGTTTAATACTGGTAGTGGCGGCGTTTAATATGATTGGCGCACTTACCATGTTAGTGCTGGAAAAACAAAAAGACATAAGCATATTGAATGCACTGGGTGCCGACAAAAGTTTTATACAAAAAATATTTTTAAGCGAAGGTTTTTTACTGGCCATTGTTGGTGGTGTAGTTGGTATGTTGCTGGCATTAATTATTGCTTATCTGCAAATAACTTTTCACCTTATTCCGTTGGAAGGCGGATCGTTTTTAATTAATTATTTCCCCGTAAAACTGCGCTGGCAGGATTTTGCCTTGGTTAGCGCCACCGTTTTTGTAATTGCGCTGTTAGCATCATGGGTGCCATCACGTAAGGCGGCAAGTCAGGAGTTTTCGCTGAGGGGAGAGTAGCGGTTTAAGGTTTAGGGTCTAAGGTTTAAGGTTATCGTGAGTAAGTAGGTTATCCTTCTTTATACTATATAATTAATATTCCATACTGTTTTTTATGAGCCCAACTTTAGTTCCTTGATTGGACTTCCGTTGCGTCGCACTCTTGTACGTTCTGTTCGCTATTCAACAGAAAAAGCCCAATGCTAAAAGCTTTAAGCTAAACGCATGTAACGTTCCCCAACTTTAAACCTTACACATTAAACTTTAAACATAAAACTTACCTTTGCGGCCACAATCTTAGCAACAACCATGGCAACAGTTATGCATAATTTCAATTCTGGCCCATCTATTCTTCCTAAAACAGTATTTGAACAAGCCAGCCAGGCAGTATTAAACTTTAATAATTCCGGACTTTCTATTTTAGAAATTGGCCACCGTACACCTGAGTTTCAGGCAGTAATGGATGAAGCCATTGCCTTGGTAAAAGAATTAATGCAACTGGGCGAAGAACATGAAGTGTTGTTTTTACATGGCGGTGCTACCACTCAGTTTATGCAGGTACCCATGAACCTGTTAAACGATAATGATATTGCTGCTTATACCGAAACAGGTACCTGGGCCGGTAAAGCCATTAAGGAAGCTAAACTATTTGGCCATGTAGAAATTGCCGGCAGTACAAAAGCGGAAAATTATACAGGCATACCTAAAAAATTACAGGTATCGCCAACAGCCAGTTACTTACATATAACTACCAACGAAACTATTGCCGGTACACAATGGCATAACATGCCTTACGATTGTGGTGTACCTATTGTTGCCGATATGAGCAGCGATATATTAAGCCGTCAGTTAGACTTTAATAAATTTGGAATTATTTACGCCGGTGCTCAAAAAAATATGGGTGCAGCAGGTGTAAACCTGGTCGTAGTAAATAAAAACTTATTAGGCAAGGTTGATAGGGTTATACCATCTATTTTAGATTACCGTAACCATATTTCCGAAGGCAGTATGTTAAACACGCCACCGGTATTTGCTATTTATGTAGCGATGCTTACTTTACGTTGGTTAAAAAACGAAGGCGGTGTAAGTGTATTGGAAAAAAGAAATATAGAAAAAGCTGATTTGTTTTATAACACATTAGATAGCTTACCGGTATTTAAAGGCCCTGTAGCTAAAGAAGACAGAAGCCTGATGAACGCTGTATTTGTAATGGAAGATGCGAGTTTAGAAAAAGAATTTGCTACCCTATCCACACAAGAAGGTTTTTATGGTATAAAAGGGCATCGCAGTGTAGGCGGTTTCAGGGCATCTATGTATAATGCCTTACCCATAGAAAGTGTACAGGCACTTACTCAGTTTATGACACATTTTGCAAACAAAAAAGGATAAATTATTTTATGGCTATTATTAAACCATTTGCAGCTTTGCGTCCGGCGCAAAACATAGCACACCAGGTTGCTTCCCCACCCTATGATGTATTAAACAGTAACGAAGCAAGAGAGCAGGTAAAAGATAATCCGCTTTCGTTTTTACATATTACTAAAGCCGAGGTTGACTTACCAACCGATATTGATACACATAGTCAGGAAGTGTATGATAAAGCCGCCAATAACTTACAGGACTTTATTGCCGTAGGTACTTTATTGCACGAAAGCAAAGCTTGTTATTACATTTATCGTTTAATAATGGATGGCCGTGAACAAACCGGTTTGGTTTGCTCCTCCTCGGTAGAAGATTACTTTAACGATATTATTAAAAAACACGAGTTTACCCGCCCCGAAAAAGAGAAAGACCGTATTGACCATATGCGTACCATTAAAGCGCAAACGGGTAATGTTTTTTTAGCCTACAATAATGTGGCGGAGTTGGACGAACTGATTAACAACTGGAAAAAAACACATACGCCTTTATACGATTTTACAGCTACTGATGGTATTCAGCATACCATCTGGTCGGTAGATGCGGACGAAGCAGTTGAAAGCATTACAAACCTGTTTGCCGAAAAAGTACCGGCAACTTATATTGCCGATGGCCATCACCGTGCAGCATCAGCCGCAAAAGTTAGTCAGGCTTTACCTGATAGCGAGGAAGCTAAATACTTTTTAACCACTATTTTCCCGGCCAGTGAATTGGCCATTATGGATTATAACCGGGTAATTAAAGATTTAAACAACCTGAGCAACGGCGATTTTATCAGTGCATTACAAGAAGAGTTTACCATTACCGAAAGTGAAGATGCGGTAAAACCTGCCTCCTTACATGAGTTTGGTATGTACTTAGATAAACAATGGTATATTTTAACTGCCCGTGAAGGCACGTACACCAACGACCCGATTGGCGTATTGGATGTAACTATTTTATCTAATAATATTCTGGATAAATTATTAAACATAAAAGACCAACGTACTGATACCCGCATTGATTTTGTAGGTGGTATTCGTGGATTAGGTGAATTGGAAAAACGTGTGAACAGCGGCGAAATGAAAGTGGCTTTTAGCTTATACCCTGTTACCATTCAGCAATTATTTGATATTGCTGACAGCGGTAATGTAATGCCACCAAAAAGCACCTGGTTTGAACCAAAATTGCGTGATGGGTTGTTAACGCATGTATTGTAAGAAACTAGATAAATGATAAAACGCCCCTTTGAAAGGGGCGTTTTTAATACAATTGAGTTTGGAAAACGAAGTGCTGAGGTCAAAGGAAAAAACACATAACTTATTATAAGTCAATTATTAATCAACAAAGAAAAGGCTTCAAAAACCGAGCATTTTGTTAATCTTACTCGCATAAACACCATATCAGCACAATATTTGCTTATTTTGTGGCGCCTTATTTTGACAATTTTAAACAATTACCTGATGAAAAAAATTTCATCCTTTTTACTGGCCGCTTTCATTGCTTTTTCTGCTACTGCGCAGGAGGATGTAAAAACCATGCAGGCTAATGCCAAAAAATTTACCTACGCTCGGGATTATAATAACGCTATTGTAATTTTAAACCGTGCTTTAGAGCAAGATAAGGACAACCTTGAATTACTGAAGGACCTGACCATGAACCATTACCTGAAACGTGACTACAGCAAAGCACTGGAGCAAGTTAAAAAAATGGTGAACCGCGATGATGCCGATGTAATTACTTACCAAATTGCAGGTAATGTGTACAAAGCACTGGAAGAAGTGAAGGACTGCGATAAAATGTACAAAAAAGCCATTAAAAAATTCCCTGAAAGCGGACCTTTATACAGCGAATATGGTGAGTTACTTTATTCTAACAAAAACCTGACAGAAGCGATTAATTGTTGGGAAAAAGGTATTCAGGTAGATCCGGCTTATAGTGGCAATTATTACAATGCAGCCCGCCATTATTTTTTTACACACGATAAAGTATGGAGCCTTATTTACGGCGAAATTTTTGTAAACATGGAAAGCCTTTCGGAAAGAGGTGCTGCTATGAAACAATTATTATTGGATGGTTATAAAGAAAAACTTTTTGCCAGTGCCGATATTATGAAAGGCCAGGAAAAAAATAAAAACGAATTTAGTAAAGCATTTTTACAAACCATTGGTAAACAAACATCGGTTATTAACCGTGGTGTTACTGCCGAAACATTAACCATGGTACGTACACGTTTTATTTTAGATTGGTACCAGAATTATGCTACTAAGTTTCCGTATAAACTTTTCGATTTTCAACAACAACTTTTGCAGGACGGAATGTTTGATGCTTATAACCAATGGTTATTTGGATCGGTGCAGGATTTAGCGGCTTACGATAACTGGACAAAAACACATGCTGATGCGTATGCGAAGTTTACAACTTTTCAAAAAACACGCATATTTAAAATGCCAAAGGGACAAAATTATCAGACGAATTGAGAATTGAGATATCAGAATTGAGATATGAGATTTGAGAATATATTTTACAAAAGCGGAGGTTATACTTCCGCTTTTGCTTTTTGCACAATGCTCATCTGTGTTAATACAGTTGAAGAGTGCGACGCAAGGGACGATGCTAGTAGCAATGCAGCTGGTAACATAATTATTACTACCGCATTTCTGAAGTCTCAATTATCAAGTCTTTTATCCATTTTTAATTCGCTAATAGCGACATTTTTGCTATATTTAAAATTTTAACGAAGTTGTCATTATGGAATATCCTTCTTACAGACTTTTTGATGCAGTAGCACACCAATTAGAGAAATATCCTAAGCAGGATATGTTAAACGCCAAGGTGGATGGCCAATGGAAAAGTTATACAACAAAAGATGTAGAAATTGCGGCCAATAAATTATCTGCCGGCTTACTAAAACTAGGCGTTAGCGGTAACGATTTTACTGCCGAAGGAAGCGACAAAATTGGTATAATAAGTAACAACCGACCTGAGTGGGTGATAACCGATTTAGCGGTACAACAAATTGGTGCAATACTTGCCCCTATTTACCCCACAACAAACCCTAACGAAATTGAATTTATTTTAAACGATGCGCAGGTTAAATACATGTTTGTAAGCGACGAAGCATTGTTTGAAAAAATTAACGATATAAAAAGTAAAGTACCATCGCTAAAAGGTATTTATTCATTTAATAAAATTGCCGGTGCACAACATTTTTCTACGGTGTTAGAAATGGCCGATAATGAAAGTCTGGAGCAGGTAGAAAAAATAAAAGCCACCATTAGCAATCATCACACAGCAACGCTTATTTACACATCGGGTACAACGGGTACACCAAAAGGTGTTATGTTAAGCCATAGCAATATTATTAGTTGTGTGTTTTTTTCCAGAGCAAGTTTTCCATTTCCTGATGCACCGCACCAAAAAGTGTTAAGCTTTTTACCGCTTAATCACATTTTTGAAAAACTGATTACCTACATTTATTTATACAGCGGTATTAGTATTTATTATGCCGAAAGTTTAGAAACCATTGGCGATAATTTAAAAGAAATTAAACCGGATGGTTTTACAACCGTACCACGTTTATTAGAAAAAGTGTACGAAAAAATAATGGCCAAAGGCAACGAACTAAAAGGTATTAAACGTGCCTTGTTTTTTTGGAGTGTAGCCTTGGGTGCTAAGTACGACAATAATATTAGTGGCGGATTTTTCTACATTATAAAACTAGCCATTGCACGTAAATTAGTATTTAGCAAATGGCGTGAAGCATTGGGCGGTAATATTAAATTTATTATTACAGGTGGTGCAGCAGCATCGGAAAGATTGTTGCGCATTTTTAATGCTGCCGGCATACCGGTTTTTGAAGGCTACGGCCCTACCGAAAACAGTCCGGTAATTTGCGTTAACCGTGCACAGGATTCTATGTACGGCACCGTAGGCCCACCGATAGAAGGCATAGAAGTTAAACTTGCCGAAGACGGTGAAATTATGACCAAAGGTGCTTGCGTAATGCAGGGTTATTACAAACGGCCCGACCTTACTGCCGAAACCATGCGAGACGGCTGGTTACTTACCGGCGATATTGGTGTATGGATTAACAACAAGTATTTAAAAATTACCGACCGTAAAAAAGAGTTGTTTAAAACCAGTGGTGGTAAATATGTAGCACCACAACCTATTGAAAATAAAATGAAGGAGAGTCGTTTTATTGAGCAAATATTAATTGTTGGTGCCGAACAAAAATTTGTGGGTGCGTTAATTGTGCCTTCTATTCCAGCTATTAAAGATTGGATGCAGGATAACGGAATAGCATTTACGACAAAAGAAGATGCATTAAAGAACGAACAAGTTAAAAATTTGATGAAAGAAACCGTTGAACGTTATAATCAAAACTTTAACCACGTAGAACAAATTAAAAAGTTTGAATTAATACCTACCGAATGGAGTGTAGATAGTGGTGAGTTAACGCCAAAACTTTCTATGAAACGTAAAGTGATTATGGAAAAATTTAAAGATGCGGTAGATAGAATTTATAGTTAAGCGCTGATATATTTTTTATAAAAGGCCCTGATTTGTTCAGGGCTTTTTATTTGGGGGTGCCCCTGCGGGTCGGGCTATCCGCTGTATCTTTTGCCCCACGCTGCCTTGCCCTGCTTCGCAAAAGGATGCCGCTGCTATCCCTCACCCAATGCTAAGCATAATGGTGAATATTACAATAAAACATTAGTGTCATAAAACGCTTGTCAGGCTGAGCTTGACGAAGCCCTTCGTGAAGCTCAGGGGAACATAGATTTTAAAGTTGTTATTCAATATTGCCCTCTATATTTTTTTAGTAAAAAAGTAATAACAAAAAAGCCATTGCATATAATGCAATGGCTTAAAAAAGTAGCACAAATAAGCTGTTAGTTTTTCATGAACTTAATAGTTTGTTGTACGGACCCGTCATGCCAAACCAATGTGTACACACCTGCAGGTAATAGATTTACCGCTATATTGGTTTGAATATTTCCGGATGCCACCTTTTTGCTGGACACCAACTTACCGCTGATGTTAAATATGCTGATGGTTGCTTTATCATTTGCAGCAATATGTTTAACTGTTAACTGTTGTTGCACCGGATTAGGATAAGCCGTAAACAATTGTGCTGCTGCATCCAGTTTAACGGTTATAATATTACTGTTGCGGTAGGTATTATCAAAATCATTTGTTTTTAAACGATAATAAACTACTGCTGACATTGCTGCTGCATCAGTAAAAGTATAATTGTTGGTAGAAGCAGCATTATTATTCGCCGCCACCGTACCAATTGCCGTAAAGTCAACACCATTGCTACTGCGTTCAATGGTAAAGTCTCTTACATTTACTTCATGTGTAGTAAGCCATTGCAGTTGTACTTTATTTTCTACTTTATTTCCGGTAAATGATACCAGCCTTGCCGGTAATGCTACTTGTTGGTTGGTAACAATAAATGGCGAAAACTCCGTAAAGCCTGCGGCAGTTGCATAATACGGACTGCTTGCAGTACCTGCCCCCGAAAGAGTAGCTGCTCTATAATCCCAGGCTGCACCATCATGATGACCTATTAACAAATTACCCGCAGGGTTAAAGGCTGTACCCTGACTGGCCGTTAACCAACCCAATGATATATCCAGATTTGCTCCTGCATTAACCGGTGAAATATTGTATTGATTTTTTACCACGGCTTCGCCATTTACCAATGATGGTGTAATTTGATTAACTGCACCTACATTTACCGCATTGGCCGCACCATTATTTTTAATTCTTACCGGGCTGTACACACCACCTGATGATGTATGATAAGTAGCTGTTGCATCAGATGCAATGTTTATACGTAATGCTCCGTTATCGCTAATATTCCACGGAACAATTACCCCTGAAGTTGCATTAACCTGTACCAAGTTTGTACCTCTTGTAGCAGCATTTACGAGTCCGTTCCCACTAATATTATATTCAATTGCTCCGGCAGGAACTGATGTAGCAGCACTAACAATTCTTATAGCAGCCGGTGTAATCCATGTTCCCTCAACATTAACGGTTACCTTACTATTTGCTTTGCTAGTATGTGCAACTACACAACTGGTTGCACTGGTTACTGCTCCCATATTTAAGGTACCTAAAATATTATAAGTGTATTTACCAAATGAAGCTAATGTGTTATTTGTATTAGTTGAACTGCTGGAAAACTGATGAAAATAACTATTACTTCCGTTAATCATATTCACTGATTTTCCGGGATTAATGGTTACCGTAATATCATCATCATCCTGGTCTGCACCATTACCATTAGGCTCAAAAATGGCCCTGAAATAACTGGCTGTGCTAATATCAACGTCAATAATTACATGCGTTGTTTGTGCAATACTATGCACCCTGAATTGATTAACATACAAAACATTTGTACCGCCAATATACACCTCGCCGTTAGCCAGGTAAGGGTTAAGGTTAACCCGCTCACTAGAGGAAGAGCCGGAGCCAAATGTACCATAGTTTAACAAAGAACCAGTTACTCTTATATTTTGCTGCGAACCACTTGACTTAAATGTAGCCCCATTTAAAATAATAAGATTTCTAACGCTGGTAGTTGCGGCAATAGTAACAGTATGCCCTGTTGCAATTGTTACAGTTGAACTTCCGCCAGGTACACCACCTGTTGCGGCATTCCAATTTTCGCCGTCATATATCTCCCATGAGCTTAGGTCGGCCCATCCGCCAGATTGTTTGGAACGGTAATCTCCTGTTTGAGTAACTGGTATAGCCGATGTTTTAAACTGCCATACAGTACCCGTAGTTGTTCCATTTGCATTGGTAGCATCTACACGCCAGTAATAAACGGTACTGGGTTGTAATGCTGCTGTTTCTAATGAGGCATTTGTTACATAGTCAACATCATCCAGTTTGGTTAAGTTTCCTGATGTTGTTCCGAAATAAACATGGTACGTAATAGTATTATTACTACCACTCCATTGCAGGTTTACTTTTCCGTTGTTCAATATTATATTCTCTGCCAGATTAGCGGGTGCAGGTGAACTTGTTTGATCCGGTGTTGCCGTTAATGACGGAGTAGCTATTTCTACTACAGCAGTATAGATAGACTCTTTAATATCACCCACTGCTTTTATACGGTAGTAATATTTAGTATCATCAGTTACATCATTATCTGTGTACGCAGTTGCGTCTGCAGCAGCCTGACCAATAACGGCAAAGTTTTCACCATCAGTAGATCTTTCAATTACAAAGTGTAATTCATTTTCAGAATTATCCTGCCAGTTAAGTGTAACATAAGCTGCAGCTGGTGAAGTATTTAAACCGGTTGTAGCTGTTAAGTTAGACGGGGCTTTTACAAAACCCGGTTCCACCACTTCTAACGTACCTGTTTCAGGTGTAAAGCGCCATTGTAAACCAACACCTGGTTCGGCAGGTTGTATTGCTGTAAAATTACCGCTGTATGAACCGGAGGTAAATATTTTAAACTCATCACCCGAAGCCAACGCACCGTTTATCTGTAAGTTTAATACACCGTTATAAGCAATGGCGTTGGTTACATTTATTTTATCCCAGTTACCATTGGTTTTATCAATATCAATATTAATTTTTGCAGTTTCTTCTAATGTCAGGTTGTTTCTTAAAGTAATTGTTCCAATAGAACTATCACCCGGCTCTATAGCACCTGCCACAACTGTTACATTACCACTTAAAGAGCCTGTGCCTGCTAATGCACCTTCGTTAACCGTAATAGCACCGTTACCATTTTTATTGCCGTTTACTACTAATACACCATTTTCAATAGTGGTAGTACCATTGTAAGGGTTGGTATTGGTTAAACGCCAAATACCTTCTCCTTCTTTTACAATATGTGTTGTGCCCTGCGCAGTGGAGCTACCATAGGCTTCATTATTAATTACACCGGCAAAAGTTTCATTGGTATTTGCACTACCTACTACCCATGTAGCCGTACCGCCTGCATTTTTATCACCCGATGCAAGGGTTGTACCACTGGTACCTGATAAGCCACCAAAATAAAGCGTTTGGTTATTTGACCATGTAGTAATTTTTGTATTACCGGTAGCATTTACCAATGTATTAGGCAAACCTGCTCCGTTATCAATCATTAACATAGAACGTTCGCCACCGCTTAAAGTACCAATACCATTGGCATTTAACTTGCCGGTAAAGCCGCTCCAGTCGCCTTGTATTAATTCACGGGAATAAACAATATCGTAATTCAATGTTCCGCTTCCGTAAACATTCATTTTTAAATTAGCGGTACGTTGTGGCGCAAATGTATTAACCGTACCTTCTGCAATATGAAAATCCATGGGATAGGTTTCATAAAATGCATCTGATCCGCCAAGGCTGGTAAGTGTACCACCTTCAAAACGTACAACGTTAGATGTACCTAATGCCACGCCATTATGAATAATATTTTCCGCTTCGGTATTTACACTAAGCGGCCTTACTTCTAATGTACCATTTTTAATAACCGTTTCGCCTTCATAAATATTTTCGGAGCGTAAAGACAATTTACCCGGACCTTCTTTTATTAAACCACCAACGCCTGATAATTGTCCGTTAAAAGTTACAATAGCAGCCGGGTTATTTACCGCAAATGTTGTTGAACGATCAATAATCGCTTGCCGATCGGTTGTGGTGCTTCCACCTGTATAATTCCAGGTACCACCTTTCCATACCCAGTTAAAACCATAATACAATGATGAGCCTATTGAGCTGGGCTGACCACTATTACCCAATTGTGAAAAATTGATAACACCATTGTGCAACACAGTAGCACCCGAATAAGTATTGCCTTGTTGTAAGGTTAAACTACCAGCGCCTGTTTTATTTACTGAACTGGTTCCGGCAATTACGCCTGTACCACTAACATTATAATTACCATCCGACTTAAACAACACATCACCCGGTGTAAGTGTTTCGTTAATCGTTACCGATTGTCCACCAGTACCTGCTTCGCCAAATAATAATTTACTGTCGTTGGTAAATAACGAGGCAACATTGGTAGCATTCACCCAGTTTTGTGAACTAAGATCCCATTGCTGGTTAGTTGCACCTGTCCATGTAAGATCAGGAACAAAACTATCCGGATCAATAACCGGAACCTCAACCGGTCTTGTTTTAGCCGTTAACTCATTTGAGTTGCCCGACTCGGTTGATGCATTAAATGCACGAACACGGTAAACACCAGTTTCTTCAGGTTGCAATCCACTAACCTCATAAGTATTTACATTGGCAGCAGTTCTGGCAATTTCTACAAACACACCATTCTCCATACGCTCAACAATGTATCCCGTTTCTTTTTCGGTATAATCTAACCACGATAAATAAAGACTGGTTTGTGTTGCTGAGTCACGTTTTAGTGCAATAGGTGCTCTTAAATAATCTTGCGAGTTACTAGCTGTAATACTGTTAATATAATTTTCAATATTGGTGTAACCATTGCCAGCTATTTGCATAGCATCAGCAGCCGAAGCAGGATTAAGTCCGTTAGCCGTTTCCCATGCATCAGGTATGCCATCTGCATCGCTATCAACACGGGCATTACCGCCCCATAAACTCCAATTGGTAGGTGCACCAAAAGGTAAAGCATCTTCTTTGGCAATAAACTCACCTCTTAAACCTAAAGATTTTACTTCGTTTACAACATAGTAATCTGCTAAATCACGGTATGGTAAACTAGCACCTACAGTAGGCAATAAATTATTTAATAAAGTATTGGCCGCTATTGTTGGTAATGCAGGATAATTGTAAGGTGTTGCCTGAAAATCGGGACCACCACCAAACTCACTTTGCGGAATAACATAAGGATCAAAAGAACCATTACGGTTGTTATCATGCAGGTTGTCATTCTCATAAATATGATACAATGAATTACCAACACTAAAAGGTCTTGTTCCATTACCCGGCCCTTGTATAAATACATTACCAATGGCGTTTGCAAATGATTCGCCTTGCGAATCGCCGCCCATAATGTATGCACCGCTTGTCCAGTTGTACACTAAGTTGTTTACATATTGGTTAATGCCTTTTATTTTGTTGTTACGTGTTTGATTATCTACATATAAATTACGATACAAAGTAATGCCACCCGGTGCCTGCATTAAACCACCGGCAGAGTGTGTCATTAACCCTTGCGACATAATGGTATTCTGAATAGTTATATTTTCTGAAGTAGAAGAGTTAATAGAAAATGTTTCATCACGTCCCCATGAAATTGAGCAATGATCAAATATCATATTTCTACCATCGGCAATACCTACTGCATCTTTACCGCTATCGCCGGTAGCGCCCATGCGTATACGTATGTAACGACAAATAGTGTTATGTGCATTACTAAAAGACCAACCATTGCCATACACCGTAATACCTTCACCCGGTGCTGTTTGCCCGGCAATGTAAATATTGTTTGATACGACAATGCGGCTGGTAATACGTATTACACCCGCCACATCAAATACCACAATACGGTTAGGCTGGCTAACTGCATCCCGTAATGAACCTGCGCCTGCGTTGTTTAAATTAGTAACACGGTAAACCGAACCGGTACGGCCACCGGTAGCAAACTTACCAAGGCCTTCCGCACCGGGAAAAGCCGGTAATTGTGCCATTGCACTGTAGTTTAACAACAGTACAACCATAAAAAATAATAACCTGACAACAAAAGTTAATTGTAAATTTTTTCTCATCATGCTAAGCAGTTTAAGTGATTTAGAAATCTATTTTTTTTACTAATGGTGGATGGTAAATTATACGTGTAAGGGAATACTATCAGGAAACCCGATTTTTAATGGCTGACTTATTTTACCGGTAATAATAATGGACATGCACACAAGGGTACACAGGGGCATAAAGCCCAAATTAGAGGTAGACATATGGCAATTAAAAAATCGTTTAGTATGACTATAAAACTATTGTTGTTTGATAGACTAACTTTCCTGCACTGTCTGCTTTTAATTATTTTATTTTTTTTCTTGCACTACTTTTCATTTCACAATAAATCATACAACCCTTTACAGCAAAGGGTTATACCCTACTCCATTTTTTAATTTTTATTTGTGTACATTTTTATTTTTATTTTTATGTTATCAGCTACAGTAATACTAACCATCTTCTGTTGCAATCCGATAGGATTGGGATTAAATTTATTTCCAGTGGAAATGAATTTAAGACTCACTCTTCATCTTTCTGTTCGCTAATCAACATCGTGTTATGCTGCGGTCGTTTATAGCCCACGGTTTAAACCGTGGGCTATGGCAAAGCATACAACACATATAACCGTTTTAACGGTTTCAAAAAACAGTTTGGAAATGAGTTGATTTGGAAATTTGCAAATGAGAGTTTTCGATATTATTTGAAAACTTACACAATGCCCAATAGCATTACCGAACGTACAAGTGAGTGACCCGAAAACAATTTGACAATTAGATAATTTGCCAATGAGGCTTTCTGTAAAAAGTGTGACCCTTACATAATGTCCAATAGCATTGTTGCAGTACAAGAGTGCGACGCAACAAAAGCCCCATCAGGGAACCGAAGCTGGTAACATAAAAAAAAGTATTGAGTATATTGTATTTAGTATAGAGAAGGAAAGTTTGCTTAATCAATAAAACATTGAACTTCTGGAACATTGAACGTTTGAACTTTTTCTCAGGACAACTTTGAACTTCTGAAACCTTAAACGTTTGGAACTTTTCCTACCCCAAAAGCCCTATAATTATTATTTGTTTATATGCAGCCGAAAAAATATATTTGGAAAGCCGCCTTTTAGGATGTGTTATTATATGCTAACGGCTTTTTAAAAAACTAAAACAGCACAAAAACTATGAAGAAAATTGGTGTATTACATGGTAAGGAACGTTCTTTTCCGGAAGCATTTGTTGAAAGAGTAAACAGCAAAAAAATTGACGGTATTATAGCCGAACCTGTACGTATAGACAGAGCAATGCAAGGCGTTCACAGTGGGTATGCAGTTATTATTGACCGTATTTCGCAGGATGTACCGTTTTACCGTACCTGGTTAAAAAATGCTGCGGTTACCGGTACGGCTGTTATTAATAACCCATTTTGGTGGAGTGCCGACGATAAATATTTTAATAACTGCTTAATGACACAGGTAGGTGTACCGGTGCCTAAAACAGCTATCATTCCGTCCCGCGATTTACCGGACGATACTACGGCCGATTCTTTCAGCAACCTGGGTTACCCCCTGGACTGGGAAGGTATATTTAACTATGTTGGTTTTCCGGCATACATGAAACCTTTTGCCGGCGGCGGTTGGAAAAACGTGTACCGGTTAGATAGTGCTGATGACTTTTTTCGCAAGCACAGCGAAACCGGACAACTGGTAATGTTGTTACAAGAAGAAATTGTGTTTGAAGAATATTACCGTTGTTATTGCATTGGTGGCAAACATGTACGCATTATGCCGTATGAGCCACGCAACCCGCATCATTTGCGTTATGTGGCAGACTTTGCTCCAACACCGGAGAAGCTACAGGAAATGACAGACATTGTTTTAAAAATAAATAAATACTTAGGCTACGACTTTAACACCGTGGAGCTGGCTTTACGTGATGGCGTACCTTATGCAATTGACTTTTGCAATCCGGCTCCGGATGCTGAAAGAACCAGCGTAGGCGAAGAAAACTTTGAATGGGTGGTAGAAACTGCTGCCAACTATGCTATTGAAAAAGCATTAGCACAAAAAGATGGTGTAGATAACCTTACCTGGGGCGATTATGTAAAACGTTCCAGCAGTAAATCTCCATTGCAATAATAGTTGATGGTTCATAGTTCATGGTTGATAGTAAACCATGAACTATGAACTATTAACCATGAACCTATAAACAATTAGCTACCCAATATTTAATAACACCGTAAACTGCTATGGCATTAAACTATAAAACTTTTACCGTAGGCGTAGAAGAGGAATACATGGTTTTGGATCCTGTGACAAAGGAGCTGAAAAGTCATGAACAAAAAATTGTTCAGGAAGGACAAAAAGTAATTAAGGATAAAGTAAAGGCCGAAATGCATCAGGCTGTTGTGGAAGTGGGTACGGATATTTGTCAGGATGTTGATGAGGCGTTCCGCGATGTATCTACACTACGCACCACCATTGCCGGCATTGCCGATAGTTTGGGCCTGGCCATGGGCGCATCGGGCACACACCCGTTTAGCCACTGGGAAAGCCAGCTTATTACCGACCATGTGCGTTACAGCGAAATTGTAAACGAGCTACAAGAAGCAGCCCGTAGTAATTTAATTTTTGGATTACATGTACACGTGGGTATGGAAACCCGCGAAATGGCTAACCATATTGCCAACAGTACCCGTTATTTTTTACCACATATTTATGCGTTAAGTACCAACTCGCCTTTTTGGGAAGGTCGTAGTACGGGTTATAAATCTTTTCGCACAAAAGTGTTTGATAAATTTCCACGTACCGGCATACCCGATGCGTTTGAAAGCATAGAGGCTTACGACAACTATGTAAAGCTTTTAATAAAAACCAACTGTATTGATAATGCTAAAAAAATATGGTGGGATTTAAGGGTTCACCCCTTTTTTAACACGGTGGAGTTTAGAATATGCGACATACCCATGACGGTTGACGAAACAATAGTGATGGCCTCATTATTTCAGGCAGTATGTGCACGTATATACATGTTACGCATGAAAAACCTTAACTTTATGCAGTACTCACGCCCCTTGTTAAACGAAAATAAATGGCGTGCCAGCCGTTATGGTATTGACGGTTATTTAATTGATTTTGGTAAAGAAGAAGAAGTAAATACCCGTGCATTAATTTACGAACTATTAGACTTTATTGACCCCGTATTGGACCACCTTGGCAGCCGCCACCGTGTAGAGTACGTACACAAAATATTAGAACATGGAACCGGCGCCGACAGGCAGTTAGCCGTTTACGAACAAAACCGCAACCTTAGCTCGGTAGTGGATTACGTAAGCAGCAATTTTTTAGCCGGCATATAATGCTTTGTTGATTGTTTGCTATGATTAAGGTAACCGGTAGTATTTTTATACTCCGGTTTTTTTTATTTTGTAATCAGCTGTAGTGCTACTAGCATCGTCTGTTGTGTCACTCACTTGTACGTTCGGTAATTCTATTGGGCAATGGGTGAGTGTATGAGAATGTTTTGTAAAGCAAACATATCGAGAATAGCATACTCTTTCTTCCCAGCCGAGTCTCCCGCAGGGGACTCGGCGTATATAAACAACCCTATGCAACTACGCCGAGTCCACAACCTATGCTCCAGGCTCATTTGTGAGACTCGGCTGAGAAACCGAAAACGCAACTCCAAACCTTCTTCCCAGCCGAGTCTCCCGCAGGGGACTCGGCGTATATGATACAACCCTATGCAACTACGCCGAGTCCACAACCTACGCCCCAGGCTCATTTGTGAGACTCGGCTGAGAAATCGAAAACGCAACTCTTAACCTCTCCTTTATCTTCAATTTAGTTTTCTTCCCAGTCGTGCCAACCGACGTATACTCATCGTTCATTAAACTATATTGGCTTTGTCAAATCAATATCCGCTAGTTTACAATAATTAAACACTTCAAAAGTGGCATGTTCATTCGCAATATAGAATCTTGCCGAACTATGTAAGTATTCATGTGGCGCATTTACCAAATTCCATCTTCCTTTGCACGGGTTATCGTGCATGTAATCTAACTTTTGCAATATAAATTCATTCGTTCTGCACTCTTTCCAATCAAATGAAGGCTCCCATACTTCATGTTTTTTGTCACGTTCCTTTTCTTTATCCGAAACTGCTTTAGACAACTCTTCTAAAATCGGATTATTGTTCATCGCCTTCAATCTACTAACTATACCATAAGCCATAAATCTTTTTCCATTTCCCACAATAGTGTTCAAAGATTTTTTACAATTTCTAAATGCAATTATTGTGTGAACATGATTAGGCATTATTACATAACCCAAAACATAATGCCCTTGCTGCTGAAGATATACAAAGCACTCGTATATCAAATCATAACTATTGGTAAGTGCAATTAGAGGTTTCCACCCGTAATTAGTAAACGTTATAAAATATACGCCTTCGGTTGCTGGTATTTCTCGTTTTATAGGCATATATGAATTTACGGTTAATTCTATTACGTCGAGTCCCTTGCGGGAGACTCGGCTGAGAAGTTAACTATATTCTATTGACAAAAGGCTGCCGGATTGCAGCGGCATACCGACCATCGGGAGGTATATAGCGGAAAGCCGGAACTGCTGCTGACCGGAGTTAATACTGTTGACAGCCCCAAATAAAAAGAACCACCAATAGGCAGTTCTCTTTTATAAAAAATTACGATACTTCTAATTCAATACTTTCACCGCCTGTCTAGCCAATAGTTGCCAGTTGCTTTTTACTTTTACCCACACCAATACAATGTCTAATTTAACCGTGCCGGGTTTGCCACCATCGTTGGTGCTGGCATCTAAGCGGTGACGCACCACTGCGGTACTGCCAACAACTTGTACAGTTTGGTTGGTAAATGTTACAGTAACAAAATCGGACTTGCCGGTAACCAATGTTTGCACAAAGGCCGTTTTATCCTCTACCTTTCCGCTGGAGTGGCCATAGGTTAATTGATCGGCAGCCAGTTTGTTTAATACGGCTTCGTTAGGATCAATCATGGTTACACGTAATTGCTCAACAGCAGCTTCTACTTGTTTTATACTTTTGCTTTGTGCCATTACTGCTGTTGTAAAAATGGAAATGAATATACTTAGTAAGGTTAATTGTTTCATTTGTTTAATTTTTATCAATTACAAACCAGTCAATATCTGCATAACCGGCATCGTTGGTTTTTGTTTCGCTGGTACTAAACATACCAACTTTAGCACCAATCCATTGGCCCGGTGTGGCCGTGAAGGTACGTGGGATGATGGTAAACTTTTTATTATCGAAACTGTAACTAAATGTACAGATGCCTTTTTCTTTAACCTCTACACGTAAATAAATATCATCGCTTTTCACGGCATCCATCAACAGTTCTTCTTCCTTACCTTTTTTATTTGCGGCTTTATTGTTTACATAACTAATAAAGTTACCGTCCTTGGTTTTGCGTATACCAATGTATGCATAACTCTGCCCCATTACCAATAAACCAACCTTATCGTTTTCAAATTTTGGTTTAAACTTTAACTTCATGGTTGCTTTAAAATTATCGGCCGGAAACTTTTGTGTTAATCTGTTTGGTCTGTTCCATAAAGAACCTGTTGTGTCATTATTTTTAAAAGCATACAAACGTAAATAGCCCAAATGTCCTGTAACAAAGCCCCAGCGCTGATCGTAGTTAGCAGCCCATTGCCATTGCAAGCCTAATGTGGGATCGCTGAAATGATCTGTTTCTATCGGTGTAACAACCGGAAAATTACCTTTGCCTACATTTGGTTTTTTATACACCATTACGGGATTCCCCTTGCCATCACCATCTTTATCTTCGCCAATCACCGGCCAATCGTTTACCCATTTCATCGGCTGCAAATGCACCACACGTCCGTAAGCATCTTTATCCTGAAAATGTACAAACCAATCTTCACCGGTTTGTGTATCAACCCACGCACCTTGGTGCGGACCATTTACCGAAGTACTACCCTGATCCATTACAATTTTATGTTCGTAAGGGCCGTACACATTTTTACTGCGCAATACCAACTGCCAACCCGTAGCAACACCGCCTGCCGGAGCAAACACATAATAGTAACCATTACGCTTATGCATTTTAGGACCTTCCACCGTTTTATGATCGGGGTTGCCATCAAATATCAATACCGGATTCCCAATAACTTTTGTACCCTCTGCATTCATTTCTTTAATAGCCAAAATACTTTTAAATCCTGCACGGCTACCAGCATAAGCCATGGCTAAATATACTTTACCATCTTCATCCCAAAACGGACAAGGGTCAATTAATCCTTTACCTTCCTCTACCAATACAGGCTCGGACCATGGGCCTGCTGCATTTTTTGCTTTGGTTACATAAATGCCAAATTCAGGATCGGGAAAATAAATCCAAAACTCGCCTTTATGATAACGGATTGCCGGCGCCCAAACACCATTGCCATGTTGTACGGTATTGTACACATCGTAAGGCGGTTGCTTAGCCAATGCATGGCCAATTAATTTCCAGTTAACTAAATCTTTTGAATGTAAAACCGGTAAGCCAGGCACCTGATCAAAGCTGGAGGCAATCATGTAATAATCATCACCAACACGTATGGCATCAGGATCGCTATAGTCAGCATTTAAAATGGGATTTTTATAGGTACCGTTTTTATTATCGGCCACCCAAACATTGGAAACATAATTATCAGATTGTGCTTGCGATGCTAACTGTGTTGTTAACAGCAATGCTGCAAACGTGTTGCGTAATAATGACATAAGCTTTCGTTATTCTTCTTTTCAGCGTAAAAATATAATCCTCAATATCTTAAAAAAATAGCAAGGGATTTTAAAAACTTACGCAATCGTTATCAGCATGTATTAAATCAGTTGGGCTTAATACATAATAAAAAAAGGTTGACAAAGCATTTAATCTTTTGTCAACCTTTTATAAAAATCTCAAATAATTAATTCAGTTATATACTACCAGAACTTAGCATACAATGCTATTAATATCATTAAGGTAGCAACAATCATTACCACATGTTTAGGGCTAACCCTAAACATAGCACTATCAATTTCAAGACCTTTAGGATTTACTTTTGGTCCTGCCAAACTAATAGCAATCATGGTGGCTAGTGTAATAAAGAACGACCATCCCATGTTAATTAAGAATGGTATCTCAACAACATTCTGTACAACATTGTCTTTCATTACCTGATACTCATAAGCTGTGTACAATAATGTTTCTTTTCCAAAAATACCAACCGCCCAGTTATTAAAGAATAATGAGAGTAAGAAGCCCATGATTATACCTACTAACGCAGCAGTAGCTGTTGTACGTTTCCAGAAGAAACCAAGGATAAACATGGCAAATACACCCGGGCTAATAAAGCCTGTATATTTCTGAATAAAGGTAAATCCGCCTTCGCCACCAATACCCAAAGTATCGTTTAATGTAAAGAATAATGCAATAAGCAAGGATGCTATAATTGCCCAACGACCAATACCTACTAATTTCTTTTCAGAAGCATCCTTATCAAAATATTTTTTATAAATATCTAAGGTGAAAATAGTAGATATAGAATTGGCTTTACCAGCCAAACTTGCTACAATAGCAGCTGTTAATGCAGCAACCGCCAACCCTTTAAACCCTGTTGGCAAAAATGTTAGAATAGCAGAATACGCATTATCTTTTACACCATTAAAGTTTTCCAACATTCCGTTTTTGTGTAAAACATAAGCTGCAATACCCGGTAACATAACTATTACAGGCATAAATAACTTTAAAAATCCTGCAAATAAAATACCGCTACGGGCAGTTTGTAAATCGGCTCCTAATGCACGTTGTGTAATATATTGGTTACAACCCCAGTAGTTTAAGTTTACTATCCACTGACCGGCAAAATACATAGCAATACCCGGTAATACCACATATTTCTGAACGTTTAAATTAGCTACAGGATCGGCAAGTGTAACTGTGCTAGACTCCGGTTTATCAAGAATCATTTTAAAATGTTCAGGCGCTTGAGCCATTAATGTTTTAAAACCCGCTATAGCACTGGCGCTTTCTGCACCATTCACCCGAGTATCAACCATTTGTAATGCCATATAAACGGTAGCACACCCACCCAGTATCAATACTGCTACTTGAATTACATCAGTAAAACCAATAACCTTCATACCACCCAGTGTAATTAACAAGGCCATTAATAAAAGTATGACCATTATTACCTGAATATTAAACCCTGTTAAACCGCTTATAGCAACTGCACCTAAATATAAAATAGAAGTAAGGTTTACAAATACATATAAGAATAGCCAGAATACTGCCATTACCAACGCTACCGTAGAATTATACCGCTGCGTTAAAAATTGCGGCATAGTAAAAATCTTATTCTTCAAGTAAATGGGTATAAACCAAATGGCAATAATAATTAAGGCAATGGCTGCTATCCATTCGTAGGCAGCAACAGCAACTCCCACAAAAAAACCTTCGCCACTCATACCAATAAATTGCTCTGCCGAAATATTAGATGCAATTAAAGAAGCACCAATTGCCCACCAGGTTAATGAACCTTCCGCTAGAAAAAAGTCTTTTGTTCCCATACTCGCTTTTTTCTTACGGGTATAAATCCAATAACCATATCCTGCAATAAAAACGAAATAAGTAAGGAAGACAATTATGTCCGAGGTGGATAGTTTATTCATACAACAATAAATGTTTTAAAAATTTGACAACATCGTTTGAGGTTGTCGAATGATAATCTCCCAAATATATTTAAAAACATTACTGATTGATAAAAATGTTAAATTTTAATTATTTCCGGTTAAACGATTGTTAGTTATTTTAAGAATATAATAAATAGCCAAATCATTATTTATTTTATCATCCTATTGTCAGTAAAAATTATGTACTAAATCAAGTATTTTCAAAAAAAATGTAACCGATTGCATAAATGTTTAAAAAAATCTCTTACTTTGTTATTTATATAAAGCTGTAAACGATTGTAACAACTCACCATGACGAAGCCGGATATTACCATATACGACATTGCAAAAAAACTAAACCTCTCTGCGGCAACCGTTAGCAGGGCGCTAAATAATAACCCGGCTATTAACGCCAAAACTCGTAAGCGTGTTAATGATACTGCAGTAGAAATGGGTTACAGATCAAACAACTTTGCCAGCAACTTACGCAAAGGCAATACACATACTATTGGTGTATTGGTACACGAGCTTAAAAGTAACTTTATTACCTCAGTTTTAGCAGGTATTGAAAAGGTTACAACCGAAGCCGGTTACGATATTATTATTGCGCACTCATCAGAAAGAAGAGAAAAAGAAATTGCCAATGCACATAACCTTTTTCATAAACGTGTAGATGGGTTAATTGCATCACTGGCATTTGATACGGAAAACCTGGATCACTTTGATCCGTTTTTCAAAAAAGGAATTCCTATTATTTTCTTCGACCGTGTTTTTGAAAACACAGAATTTGCGCAGGTAATTATTAATAACTACAAAGCCGCTTACGATATAACCACGCACCTGGCCAAACAAGGCTGCAAACGCATTATGCATATAACGGCCAGTTTAGAGCGTAACGTATATAGCGAAAGGTTCCGGGGTTACCAACAAGCGTTAAAGGATAATAAACTAAGCTACGATAAAGAGCTTTTAATTACCAATCGTTTAAATGAAGAAGCTGCTATAGAAGTAGCAGAGCATATACTGGCCATGAAAAAAAGACCTGATGCTATTTTTATTACCAACGATTTTTTTGCGGCCGTATTAATGCGCACTTTACAGGACAACGGTATTCAAATACCAAAAGATATTGCCATCGCAGGCTTTAATAATGATGCCATTGGTAAAATAGTTTCGCCCAAACTTACTACCATTGATTACCCTGGTATTGAAATGGGCGAAATAACAGCCCGTAATCTTATCAACCATTTACAAGGTGTATCTAATCTGGCGCTTACTAATAAAATAATTATTAAGTCCGAGCTTATTGTAAGAGAATCATCTATTAAAAAGAAAACAACAACAAAACCATAAAATTTATGCAACAAACAATGCCACTAGTTGCAATTGTTACAATTAAAAACACTGGCAGGTATGTTGCAATCCGCAAACCATTGCAAAATAAAAAACAAAATATCTTTTTACAACCATGAACACAATGATTCACACTATGCGTTGGTATGGCCCTAATGATCCCGTAAGCCTTTGGGATATTCGCCAATCAGGTTGCACCGGTGTTGTAACCGCCTTGCACCATGTGCCCGTAGGCGATGTATGGACAGTTGATGAAATTAACAAACGCAAACAGGAAGTAGAAGCAGCAGGTCTTAGCTGGGAAGTAATTGAAAGCCTTCCTGTTCATGAGGATATTAAAAAACAATCCGGTAGTTTTTTACAGTACATAGAAAATTATAAAATAAGCTTAGAAAATGTGGCAGCTTGCGGCTTAAAAGTAGTTACCTACAATTTTATGCCCATCTTGGATTGGATGCGTACCGATGTAAATTACACGCTACCCAATAAAGCAAAAGCATTGTATTTTAATAAAGCTGCATTTGCCGCATTTGATATGTTTTTGTTGCAACGTCCCAATGCACAACAGGACTATGATGCAGCAACTATACAAAAAGCAACTGATTATATACAACAAGCTGATGACGAAGAAAAACAACGTTTATATAGCAATACTTTATTAGGTTTACCCGGTAGCGAAGTACAGTTTACGCAAGAACAAATTTTACAAGCATTACAAGGTTATGCCGATATAAATGCAGAAAGATTACAAGCCAACTTGTTTTACTTTCTACAACAAGTTATTCCGGTTGCAGAAATGAAGGGATTAAAAATGGCCATCCATCCCGATGACCCTCCCTATCCTATTTTGGGTTTGCCACGTATTGTAAGTACCGAGGCAGATGCACTGGCTATCATTAATGCATGCCCTTCACCGGCAAATGGTTTATGTTTTTGCACAGGCTCTTATGGCGTTCGTGCCGATAATGATTTAGCAGGCATGGTACAACGCTTAGGACAGCATATACATTTTTTACACCTGCGTAGCACACGCCGCGATGAAGAAGGAAACTTTTTTGAAGCAGATCATTTAGATGGTGATGTAGATATGTATGCCGTGGTAAAAGAAATTGTATTAACCATGAAAAAATACAACAAAGCTATTCACATGCGTCCCGATCATGGCCATCAAATGTTAGACGACCTGAATAAAAAAACATACCCGGGTTATTCTGCCATTGGCCGTTTAAAAGGTTTGGCCGAGTTACGCGGATTGGAGCTAGGTATTCAACGTTCATTGATTTAATTTTTTAGTCAGCTGCATTACTACTAGCATCGGCTGTTGTGTCACTCACTTGTACGTTCAGTAATTCTACTCAACAATGTGTAAGCACATCACCATTGCATTAAGTACAACAATGCAGATTAACTAAATCACGATAGAAATTTTTATAAAACAAACATGTTATTATTAGGCTTAGACATAGGAACATCATCCATTAAAGCATCGGTATTTGATGCACATACCGGACAAACACTGACCAATGTGCAATACCCCGAAACGGAGACAGGTGTTATATCACCACAACCGGGATTTGCCGAACAATCACCATTACAATGGTGGGGCGATGTGCAACAAGCTATTTTAAAAGCTAATGCAACGGGTAAGTATAATCCAAAAGATATTGCTGCCATTGGTATTGCTTACCAAATGCATGGGTTAGTAGCTGTAGATAACGAACAACATGTTTTACGCAATAGTATTATCTGGAGCGATAGTCGCTCGGTAGAAATAGGCAACAAAGCTTTTGATGCCATAGGTCATGAAAAAAGTTTATCGCATTTATTAAACTCACCCGGCAATTTTACAGCCAGCAAACTAGCATGGGTAAAAGCCAACGAACCACAGGTGTACGAACGCATTGCAAAAATTATGTTACCCGGTGATTATATTAATATGAAACTCACCGGTGAAATTAATACCAGCGTATCTGCATTAAGCGAAGGTGTGTTTTGGGATTTTAAAAAGCAAAGCCTGTCCGCAGATGTATTAAATTATTTTGGTTTTGATAGTTCACTTATTCCCGAAGTACAGGAAGTATTTACACCACACGGACAATTACAAAAAACCGTTGCCGATGAGTTAGGCTTAAGTACAGGCATACCTGTTACCTACAAAGCCGGCGATCAGCCCAACAATGCATTAGCCTTAAACGTACTACAACCCGGCGAAGTAGCTGCTACTGCAGGCACATCAGGTGTTGTGTATGCGGTTAGTGACCAATTGGTATATGACCAACAATCACGTATTAATTCCTTTGCACACGTAAACCATAAAACAACACAACAGCGTATTGGTGTGTTGCTAAATATTAATGGTTGTGGCATTATGAATAGCTGGATAAAAAAAATAACCGGAGGCCAACATATTACTTACCAGCAAATGAATGATGCATCGGCAACGGTACAAGCAGGAAGTAATGGCTTATTAGTATATCCGTTTGGAAATGGTGCCGAAAGAATATTTAATAATAAAATTATCGGCGCTCATTTTAAAAACCTTGACTTGAACATACACGGCACCGCACATATATACCGTGCCATACAGGAGAGTATTGTTTTTGCTTTACGTTATGGTATTGATATTATGCGGGAGAATGGTATTGCACCAAAAATCATAAGAGCAGGATCTTCCAATATGTTTTTAAGCCAGGTATTTAATCGTGTATTTGTAAACACTACACAAGTACCGGTTGAGTTACATAAAAATGATGGCAGCGTTGGTGCAGCCATTGGTGCAGGTATTGGTTTAGGTGTATTAAATGAAGCCAATGCTTTTAAAAATACCAAACCAATTGCAGTGATAGAACCGGAGAAAGATAATGCGTATGAAGATTTATATGCGCAGTGGAAAGAACGCCTCCCCAACCCCTCCGAAGGAGGGGCTTAGTAAGAGTTCAAAATATAATAGTTAATACGCTGTACTATAAAATCATTTTGAGTAAAATATATAATATACATAAACAAGGTTGCTCTTAAGCCCCTCCTTCGGAGGGGTTGGGGAGGCCATTAAAAAACAATATAACATGAGTGTTTTATTAGGACAACAGGAATATTTTAAAGGAATACCTGCTATAAAATTTGAGGGTTTAGAAAGTGATAACCCTTTAGCATACCGTTGGTATGATGAAACGAAAGTGGTTGCCGGAAAAACAATGAAAGAGTGGTTGCGTTTTGCAGTAGCGTACTGGCATAGCTTCTGTGGTAGTGGTGCCGATCCGTTTGGTGGCCGCACACACTTTTTTGCATGGGATAAAAATGAAGATGCCGTACAACGTGCAAAAGATAAAGCCGATGCCGCTTTTGAATTTATTACCAAATTAGGATTGCCTTACTATTGTTTTCATGATGTGGATGTGGTGGATTACACCAACGATGTTGTAGATAATGAAAAACGTTTGGAAGCAGTTACTGCTTATTTAAAACAAAAGCAAGCAGATAGCGGTGTTAAATTATTATGGGGTACAGCTAACTTGTTTAGCCATGAGCGTTATATGAATGGCGCATCTACAAACCCCGATTTTCATGTATTAGCACATGGTGCTGCGCAAGTACAGTCTGCGTTAAATGCTACTATTGCATTAGGTGGTGAGAACTATGTTTTCTGGGGCGGACGTGAAGGTTATATGAGTTTATTAAACACCAATATGCAACGTGAGAAAGAACATTTTGCACGTTTTTTACATACCGCAAAAGACTATGCCCGTAAAAATGGTTTTACCGGTACTTTCTTTATTGAACCAAAACCATGTGAGCCAAGCAAACATCAATATGATTATGATGCAGAAACCGTAATTGGTTTTTTACGCCAGTATGATTTATTAAACGACTTTAAATTAAACCTGGAAGTTAACCATGCTACATTAGCGGGTCATACTTTTCAACACGAGTTACAAATTGCTGTTGACACAAATACATTAGGCAGCATTGATGCTAACAGAGGCGATTACCAAAATGGTTGGGATACCGATCAATTCCCTAACAACTTAAACGAGTTAGTAGAAGCGATGTTGGTGATTGTTGAAGGCGGTGGTTTTGCAGGTGGTGGTATAAACTTTGATGCAAAAATTCGTCGTAACTCAACCGACCCGGCTGATTTGTTTCATGCACATGTTGGCGGCATAGATAATTTTGCCCGTGCATTGGTTGTGGCAGATAATATTTTACAAAAATCTGACTACAAAAAAATAAGAGCCGACCGTTATGCAAGTTTTGACAGCGGCGCCGGTAAAGATTTTGAAGCCGGTAAATTAACATTGGAAGATTTAAGAAACTTTGCTGTTAACAATGGCGAGCCTGCTGTTATTAGCGGTAAACAAGAGTATCTTGAAAATGTAATTAATCGTTTTATTTAAAACAGTTTTTAAAGAAGAAGGGTTACTGATTAGTAACCCTTCTTCTTTAAATTTATTATTCATTTACTTCTTCAATACCTTCCACATTTCCTGGGCTACCAGTAAATTTCCTGCATTATTCAAATGCACTCTGTCGGTAGTTAAAATTCCTTTTTCTTCGTTTTTAGGATTGTTCTTTTGTAAATAGTTGGCAAATGCATTACGCAAATCTACCACCGGTAATTTAAACTCATCTGCAATAGAACGTATTACTTTACTGTATTGGTTTAAGTCACCATCTTGTTGATTGCTATTATCATTACGTTCGCCAATAACCGAAGGTGTACAAACAATTACCTTAATATTTTTATCGGTAAACTTTTTTATCAGTGCTTTATAAAACTGAATATACTTAGGTAAATCTGTACCCGTACCAGAGCTGGCTTTATGCCATACATCATTAATGCCCACATAAATAACTACTACATCCGGATTTTTGCTTAGCACATCATTTTCTAATCGCAGGTATAAATCATACACTTTATTACCACCAATACCGGCACCTATTAATTCGTAGTTAGCAGACTGTCCTTCAAGTGCAATTAAACTATCCATCTGTTTAATGTAACCACCGGGGTTTACACCTGCTTGTGTAATAGAGTCGCCAAAGAAAACAACTTTCTTTTTCTTTTGCGGAGTAGTAAAAGCCATAAGCAAAACTGCTGCAATAAATACTGCGTATTTCATTGTTTATTTTTTAGTGTACTAAAATCAGGCATTGGCCAAAGCTCTGTCAAGGTGTACATAACCACCATCTACATAAACTAATTGTCCGGTTGTATGGCTGCTTACATCCGATAATAAAAAGGCAACGGTGTTTGCAATTTCTGTAGCGGTTGTCATTCTGTTACCCAACGGAATTTTAGCTGTAATCTCATTCAACTTTTCCTGCGGATTAGGTAATGACTCAATCCATCTTGCATACAAAGGTGTATAACATTCTGCCACTACCAATGCATTTACACGAATACCGTACTTTAATAATTCTACCGCCCATTCACGGGTAAGCGCATTACGGGCCCCGTTAGATGCTGCATAAGCTGATGTACCACCCTGACCTGTATCAGCCACTTTAGATGTTATGTTTACTATTGATCCTTTTGATTGTTTCAAGTAAGGCAATGCTTTTTGTACAATCAAATAGTAATGAATAACATTTTTATGTAAGCTGGCAACAAAACCTTCGTAAGTACCATTTTCTAAACCAACACCATCATTTACACCGGCATTATTTACCACACCATCAATGCGGCCATGTACTGCTGCAACGGCATCAACTGCATTGGTTGTAGCAACAGGATCCGCTAATTCAGCTACTACCTGAAAAGCTTGGCCTCCCGCTGCTTTAATTGCTTCAACAGCTTTATTATTATCCGCTTCGTTGCGGCCAATAATTGCAACAATTGCACCTTCGCTTGCTAATACCTGTGCAATGCCTTCACCAATACCTTTTGCACCACCGGTAACAATAATCACTTTATCTTTTAATCCTAAATCCATAATATTATTTTAAGCTTCGGTTTCAAAAGAAAAACCTTGCAGGTTATAAAATTTAATTGCATTTAAGCCAAATACTTTGGCCTTATCCTGTTCACTAAAACCTTCCATATATTTCTCCAGCAAACTTTTCCATTGTACATAAATTCCCGATAATAACATTACCGGCCAATCGCTACCAAACATTAATCTATCAGTACCAAATGCATCAAACAACACATCTAAGTACGGATAAAAATCTGCTGCACTCCACTCCTTCCATCTTGCTTCGGTAAACAAACCTGATAGTTTGCAATGTATATTAGGTTGCTGCGCTAATAACCTGATATGCTTACTCCATTGCTCCAATTCGTTTTTTGCAATATCCGGTTTAGCCGCATGATCCACTACAAAAGCTTGTTCCGGAAAAGCATTAGCAAAATCAATAGCTTGCGGTAACTGGTTATGATAAATTAAAATATCGTAAGTATAATTGAAGCTTGCAAGTGCAGCAACACCTCTTCTAAAATTTGCATCAGCTAAAAAACCATCCGGCTCCGATTGTACCACATGCCTGAAACCTTTTACAATGTCAAACTGTTTAAAGTATTCCAGACGTTCTTCAATATTATCCGCTTTCAACTCAACCCAACCTACTACGCCTTTTACAAACGGATACGTAATGGCTAACTCTTTTAAAAAAAGCGTTTCCACTTCTGATTGATCTGCCTGCACTGCCACACAACCATCCACACCATTACGCGACAGCGTGCCTTGTAATGTTGGTGGCAAATAATCTTGTTGCAATACTTTCATATTCTCATCAATCCAGGCATCACGCACCGGATCAAACTTCCAAAAATGAACATGCGTATCAATTACCATATATCAAGCCTCCCCACGAATTTTATTCCCTTTCTTCGCTTTGCTCGTAAGCCTCCAAAGGAGGGGTTTTAGTTTACAATTATTTAAAACAATCTTCATCCGTTCTCAAAAAATATTTACTGATAGTTCTGTTTTATTTACCAGCAACATTAACACAGATGAACGTCCCTTGTGTCACTCACTTGTACGTCCCGTTCGCTAATCAACATCGTGTTTTCCTTTAAGCCATTCTTATTATGAAGTTTTACGTATAATTTTTAAAAATCTACTATACTACACTAATAAGCAACTGCATATATAATCAGACGCTACCTAAGCCCCTCCTTCGGAGGGGTTGGGGAGGCCCCATTTCACACATGTTTGTGTAGAAGTTCCTAAACCTTCAATCCCTAATTCAACTACATCACCGGCTTTTAAAAATATTTGTGGGTTAAAACCTAAGCCTACACCGGCTGGTGTGCCTGTTGAAATAATATCTCCCGGTAACAATGTCATAAACTTACTTACATAAGCAATAACTGATGGTACATTAAATATAAAGTTGGAGGTATTGCCATCCTGCATTTTTTGTCCGTTTACTGTTAACCATAAACGCAGGTTATTTACATCAGCAATTTCATCTTGTGTAGCTAAAAAAGGACCAACCGGTGCAAAAGTATCGCAACCTTTTCCTTTATCCCAGGTACCGCCGCGTTCTATCTGAAACTCTCTTTCACTTACATCGTTATGTAAAGCATAACCTGCAACATAATCCAACGCTTCTGCTTCTTCTACATAACTTGCCTTTTTACCAATAATTACAGCAAGCTCTACTTCCCAATCAGTTTTAACTGAGTCACGAGGAATAACAATATTATCATTAGGACCAACTAATGCCGTTGTTGACTTCATAAATAAGATTGGTTCTGCCGGTATAGCTGCACCGGTTTCACGGGCATGGTCGGCATAGTTTAAACCAATACATAAAATTTTTGAAGGACGTGCCACCGGCGAACCTAATCTTGTTCCGGCTGCTACTTCTGGTAATTTACCTTCCTGCTCTTTTAATATTTTAGCCAAATTGGTTAAGCCATCATTTTCAAAAAATGCTTCGTTATAATCCTGCACAAATGCTGATACATCATATTGTGCTTCATTAATAATAACACCTGGTTTCTCTTTTCCGGGCTCACCAAAACGAATCAGTTTCATACTTATATTTTTTAGTTATTAGTTCATTGTTGATTGTTAGTGAAAAGTGAATGGTGAATAGTGAGTTGATGAGACATCATAAATTTTGAACATTTACTCACTATTGACTACTGACTATTCACTACCGACTTACGGTCTATCGGACTTTCCGACTTCTCTCTGCTGATTAGCGATATGTTTCCCGAAATAAATTCGGGATGCTGCAAAAAGCCCAATAGAATTACTACTGTTAAACGGAGCGTCGCAAGGGACGATCAATCAGGGCTCATCAGCTGGTAACAAAAATTTAATTATTCAAATTAATAAAGCCACCATCAATCGGGTAATCGCAACCTGAAATAAACGACGCTTCATCGCTGCAAAGGTATAAAACCAGGTGAGCAATTTCGTCGGGCTTGGCCATACGACCAATGGGTTGTGTTTTAGATAATTTTTCAAACATCTCCGCTTCTTTACCGGGATAATTTTTATTGATAAAACCATCTACAAACGGCGTGTGTACACGTGCCGGCGAAATGCAATTGCAACGAATACCGTTGCTTAAAAAATCTTTAGCAACCGAAAGTGTAATGCCCACCACTGCACCTTTGGTCATGGAGTAAGCAAACCTATCAGGAATACCAACGGACGAAGCAATAGATGCCATGTTAACAATAGCGCCACCGGTTTCTTTCATGTATGGTATGGCCGATTGTAAACAATTATACACACCTTTTACGTTGATATTAAACAGACGGTTGAAATCATCTTCGTTAGTTGTTTCTACCGTACCTACATGCGCCACACCTGCATTGTTAATGAGTAGCTGTATGCTGCCGGTTTGTTTGGCAATGCCATCAATAATTTCTTTTACCAATTGTTGGTTGCTTACATCACACTGGTGTGCTGTTGCGTTACCGCCATTGGTTTTTATTTCGTCTGCAACATTGTTGGCACCGTTAATATCAAAATCGAGTATATGCACATTGGCGCCTTGTTTGGCAAATAAAATACTGATTGCCCTGCCAATACCGCTACCACCGCCGGTTACAATTGCTGTCTTGTTTTCTAATGTAAACATGTTTATATCGCTTCTTTAAAATTATACTAAAGAAAATATTTTATCCATTAACACCCATTTTTCGCCGGGCTTTGCACCGGGTATAGCTTGCTGATAATTCCACATCAGGTTTTCCCACTCTTCGTTTTTAGCATCTGCTTTATCGGCTGCTGCTTTGGCTTCAAAACTAAAACTATCTGTGGTTTCCATTATCATGAACAATCGGTTACTAAACCGATAAATTTCCATATTGGTTATACCACTATTTAAAATGCTTGCTTGTATTTCGGGCCATATTTCTTTATGGTATTCCTCGTACTCGGCTATTAATTTTTCATCATTTTTTAAATCAAGTGCCAGGCAAAACTTTTTCATATTATAATGTTGGGATTGTTGATGCCTGAGGTTTATAACCTTTAACACCAAAGTAAAATACAAAAGCAAAACAAATAAGCGGCACAATATACCCCAATTGTACATTGCCAGTTGCATCGGCTATATAGCCATACACTAATGGTAATATAGCACCACCAACAATAGACATGATGATTAAACTGGATGCAGGTTTAGTATCGGCACCTAAGTTTTTTATACCCAATGCAAAAATTGTAGGGAACATAATGGCCATAAAGAAACAAATACCGATTACTGCATACAAGGCCGTTAATCCTGATGCCGCTAATGCAACTAAACACAACAACATACATACAATAGCATATAAGGCTAATAGTTTTTGTGGTGCAACGTATTTCATGGTAAATGTACCTGCAAAACGACCAATTAAAAATGCAAGCCCCATGGCCATTTGATAGTTTGCCGCTTCTTTATCGTTAATACCTGCCGCAGCAGTTGCATATAAAATAAACAGACTGATTACACATACCTGTGCACCAATATAAAAGAATTGTGCAATAACAGCCCACTTTAAATGTTTATGTTTAAACGCACTTAATACACCACCGGAACTTTTAGCTGTTTCTTCTTCCTGAATTTCGGGTAGTTTAATAAAATAAAATATAACCGCCACTACCAAAATAACAATACCCAAAACAATAAATGGCATTTTCACACTCGCGGTTTCCGCCTGAAAAAATGCTTCTTTTGCTTGTACAGACATTTCGGCAATCTGAGCTTCAGTTAAGTTATTATCCGATAAGATTAAATATTTACCTGCAATAGGTGCTAACGCTGCCGCTAAACCATTAAAAGACTGTGCAAGATTTAAACGTTGCGTAGAAGTAGCTTCGGGACCAAGTTTAGAAGCGTATGGGTTTGCCGCTGTTTCTAAAAAGGTTAATCCGCTGGCAATAATAAACAATGCCGATAAAAAGAACGCATACAAATGTGTATTGGCAGCAGGTACAAATAAAAATGCACCCAACGCAAATAATGACAAACCAACTAAAATACCTGCTTTATATCCATACTTACGCATTAATAAACCGGCTGGTATGGCCATTAAAAAATAAGCAAAGTACACCGCAGAATCTACCAGCGATGATTGCAAATGCGACAACTGAAATGTTTTACGCAAATGCGCAATTAATATAGGATCGATATTATGGACAAAGCCCCAGAAAAAGAAAAGGCTGGTAACCATAATAAACGGAAAGAGGTACTTATTTTTTGCATTCATATTTAAAGCAATTAGGCTTGTAAGATATACGTTTTAATAACACTTTTAATTACTGCAACTGGAATAAAACACTTGTTATTCAAAATTTCCTGCCATTCTATTTTTGTTTAAAAACTTTGTCCAGGTACGTAACAATGGTGTCCATCATTTCATTGAACCAGGGATTAAAAAACCAAAAAGTATGTGGCGTATCCGAAAAAGTTTTTGTTTGGTGATAAATGCCCCATTCGTCCATTTTTTTAATCATATCATCACGCCCCGCATGAAAACGAGGAATAGAACTATTAACAAATAAAAACGGAGGCGATTGCGGATTAATATGTGTAAGCGGTGCCGCGTTGGTCCATACATCCGGCTTCTCCTCCCAGGTACCACCTAACCACTGTGCTGCTACCGGACCTTCAACCGACTCCGGATGTTTAAAAGCCAATGTACCGTCAATATTTACTACCGCTTGTACATTACTGCTGTATTTAGTTTTGGTATTGGCACCATCAAAAAAAGCATTGCCATTGGTGTTACCCATTAACGATGCCAATTGCCCACCTGCCGAGCAACCCAAGGTGGCTACTTTAGCTGTATCAATACTATATTTTTTTGCATTTTGTTTTAACCATTGTACGGCAAATTTTAAATCATGCACTGCTGCAGGAAAAGGCGCTTCTAACGATAATCTATATTCTGCTGATACGGCAACATAGCCTTGCTCCGCCAGTTTTATAGCCATGGCCCTGTTATGTGTTTTATCGCCTGAGCGCCAGCCACCACCAAATATCATTAATACTACTGGTAGTTTCTTTTTAGTTTTTGCAGGTCGGTATATATCCAGCAACAATTCTCTATCACGCAAAGTGCGGTAAACAATATTTTCCTGTACTTTAATTTGTTTTTTTATTTCCGGTTGGGCTATGGTAATAAACGGAAATTTCTTTTTTTCTTTTACCCAACTACCTTGTATGCTAAAGCTTGTATCTACAGGATAGTTTTTTTTGCCTTGTGCAAAAAGCAAACCTGTGAATAATAAAAAGCAAATCGTTACAATACTTTTCATGCGCTATAACCTGGCAGTTCTATTAAAAAATGGTAAATATTTATCAGCAATATACGTTCAAACATGGCTAACAACTGTTAACAGATTTTAAACAAAAAAGCGAATGCACGTAAGCATTCGCTTTAAATAGTTTTACTTCAATTGTAGTACAGTTGGTTTCAATGCCGGATCTATAACAATTTCCGGTGCTCCTTTTTTATAGGCCGATCCTGTAAGCGTTACACTTTTAGTTGACGCACCACTAACACGCAAAGCCGTTTTTAAATTATTGGGAAATCCAATTTTAGTTAACTGTATATTACTCGCATCTTTTACATCAATTACCGGATTAGCAACCTTAGGTGTAAACTGTACATTGTCTAGTACTATATTATCAGCCAATGAAATTTCTGCACCAATATTGGTAATTAAATGTGAGTTTTTTATACGAATATTCTGAATAGGTGCTTCCGTTAATCCTCTAATAAAAACGCCTTTGTTAGCGCCTTCACAAACAATGTTTTCAAATTGCATATCCCTAAACACCGGTGTGCCTTCGCCAAAAGTAGTGTCAATTTTTCTATCGCCATCAGTAATAAATTTTACCGCATAGTGCATATCAAAAAATATAGCTTCCTGTTCTATATCACGCATTTGAATATTGCGGGCATAAATTTTTTCTACCAATCCGCCACGGCCACGGGTCGATTTAAAACGCAAGCCTTTATCCGTTCCAATAAAAATACAATTCTCAATAAATATGTTATTTGTACCGCCGCTCATTTCGCTACCAACCACTACACCACCATGACCTTTGTACACTAAATTGTTTCTTATAATACCATTTTGTGTTGGCATACCACGTTTACGTCCTTCTTCATCCTTACCCGATTTTATACAAATGGCATCATCACCCACATCAAACACACAATCTTCTACAATAAAATTTTTGCAAGATTCTATATCCAGTCCATCGCCATTGTGTGAGTACTCCGGATTTTTTACGGTAACATTTCTAATAATAATATCCTCACTCATTAAGGGATGTAAATTCCATGCACCTGAATTTTGAAAAGTAACACCTTCCAATAATATACGTTTACATTGTGTAAGCACCAATAAATTTGGTCTTAACACATCTTTCATATCGGCAAAGTCACTTAACTTTTTACCCGGCTCCAGTAACATGCTGCGCTTGGCCTCGCTGGCCACTTTAAACTGTTCTGATGGATACCATTTTTTTCCATCAGCACTTACTACGCCACCTGACTTAATTTTATTTTTCCAATAACCTTCTCTTACCTGATCTTTATTTAGTGCCCGCCATACATCACCATTGCCATCAATAACACCGCCACCGGTAATGGCAATATTTTCAGCACCCTTTGCCCATATAGGCGATTGATTACGAGCAGAACTGCGGCCTTCGTAACTACCTTCTACTAAATCATACTCTGTTTTATCGCCGGTAAATAATAACATGGCGCCTTTTTGTACATATAAGTTTACATTACTTTTTAATTGTAAAGGGCCTGTTAACCAAATACCAAAAGGCACAACCACAACGCCACCCCCATTGGCGTTACATGCATCAATAGTTTTTGTAATGCTGGCAGTATTTAAAACCACACCATTACTTACTGCTCCGTATTTTACAATATTAAAACTGTCCTTTTTAAAAGCTGTTTGTTTTACTGTAGGTAAATTACCCCAACTATACTGTGCCTGCGTTACCATCATACACAGTAAAAAACTAATCGTAGTTAAACATTTCATTATCATATTGGCTTATTATTCGTTATTATTTTTTGTTACCGGCTACAGTTCCCTGAGCATCGTTCCTTGCGTCGCACTCTTGTGCACCTGTAACTTTACTCAACATTTCCGCAAAGCGGAACAAGTAGTGCAAGGTGCACCCCGACTTGTCGGCGGTACTATAGTAATTCTATTCGGCATTATGTAGGTTCACGCTATAATTGGAAAACCCAATTAGCAAATTATCTAATTACCTAATTGTCTAATTAATCACTGGATTCCAACCGTTAAAAATATTCTTCAGCGTATAAGTCTTTGCTTCTTTTTTAGTTAATTGTTTTCCCCAGCTTACACGTTTGCTAATATCACTTCCTTCACCCGTATTTTTATATTCTGCATAAAAAGCGGTGGCTTCATTTTCTGTTTTGCCCCAGTTATGCCAACCTTCGGCTCTTATATGTTTGCCATAATCGCATTGGTAAAAAACAGTACGGGCATATGCTCGCCATGGCCTGCCCAGGTACACTTTTTTTGCCTCCTCATTAGCTATTAGTTTACAATTAAAAAACACATAGCCAAATTTTTTCCATTGCGGTGTAGATGCCGCTGTGATATAGGAGTTACTTAAACTTTTAATGGTACAATTTTGAAATACGGCTGTTGCCGGACCAAAAATAAAATCAGTAGTGCCTTCAATATGACAGTTGTAATAGTACTGTCGGGTACTATCACCGGCCGTTAATAACGTATCCTGATTACCCAGCAAATCACAATCCTGTATAAAAAATCTATCACCATCCACATGTAAGGCTACAGCCTGCCCTACTCTGCCCGCAGTATTTTGTATGGTAAGGTTTTTAATAGTAATATCATTACCTTGTACCCACATGGTGTAGGAGTTAAATGTGCCATACTTTGTTTTATTGGTAACAGTATCTGCACCTTGCGCCATAAACTTACCGGAGTAATCATTATTGGTAATAATAGTTTTATAACGGTCTTCGCCAATAAACGTAACATTAGTAATCCACGATGGAACAATAATTTTTTCGTTGTACACGCCATTTTTTATGGTAACCGTAATATGTTCCGGTGAGTATGCCCGAATGGCATTAATAGCTTCCTGTATAGTTGTGTAATCGCCACTACCATCTTTTGCTACCACAAGTTTAGCCGGATAAACTTGTTGCGCACTTACGAATAATGTGCTGCAACTTAAAAGAAATAAAAAAATTGCTTTCATTTTTTTAAAGGAATTACTTTTTGTTTAATAGTCTTTTTGCCAACTCGGGTAGTTGCACTTTAATATCGTTCATCACAATTTCTGCCATAAGTCTGGCTCCATACTCATTAAAATGTGTATCATCTTCTTTGCCTGTTGGGTGATTAGGGTTTTGCCCCGGAGCCAGGTGTAATAATAAATGTTTTGAATTTTCGGGACCAAGCTGTTTGTATAAAGCCTGGCTTTTTGCATCTAAATCTATTAATACTACTTTTTGTGCAGTGGCTACTTCTCTTACTAATTGTGAGTATTGTTTGTGTGTATTTTGCAATACACCGGTTGAATCAAACTTACGTCTGGCAACAGGAGTTATTAAAACAGGTGTAGCACCTTTTTCTTTTGCAGCTTTTACAAATGCCGTTAAGTTAGCCGTAAACTCAGTTGGTGTAGTATAACTTTTTTTGGTGGGCACTTCATCATTATGTCCAAATTGTATAAGCAGGTAATCACCTTTTTTCATGCCGTTTTCAATAGGTTTCCAACGGCTTTCGCTTATAAATGATTTGGTGCTGCGTCCGTTTTGTGCAGTGTTTTGTACATCTACTGTTGTGTCCCAGTAATTAGCAAAGGGCATGCCCCAACCGGCTTCGGGGTAGGCTTCTTTTTTCTTGATAGACATGGTAGAGTCTCCCATCATCCATATAGTAATTTTATCGGCGGGTTTAAAAGTAAAACCACAAATAATAACAATTAATGCCAGTAGCAGCAATCTGTTTTTAAGCATGACAAGCGTTTAAGTAAAATATATTTTACATGTACCTGGCCAATATACCTTAATAAATTGGTATAGCTTTCCTGCTCAACTGTCGGGAACGATTGCGGACAATAATATTTGTAAAATTTTAAAGATTACAGGCATTATTAGCTTAAGTGCTATTTGTAAAATTATACTACTATGTGTAAGGCTTGTTGCCTATTGCTTAACAAAGTTGTTACAGATGACTGGCTGCACCGCTTAGGCGCAAATACTTTGCTTGCAGCGATGATAATGTGTGTTGGCCGAGCAAAGATTGTAGCCGGGCGGTGAACTGCTGTTGATAGTAGTACTGAAGCTGACAGCCCCAAATAAAAAAAGCACTCCTTGCGGAGTGCTTTTGTGTATCAGGTGTAAGTTTTTATTTATGTCCTATTACCACACGGAATGTTTTTTCGGAAGCTCTTTGTCCACTTTCATAGTAGAACTGAACAAAGTATAAGCCACCGGCCAAACCGCGTATATCAATTGGTATTACGTTGCCATAACGCAGGTTATTAAGCTCCTGTGTTTTAACCAACATACCTGAGCCGGAGTAAACACGCATAGATACTTTTTCGTACAAGGCTGTATTGATGCGAATATTAAACTGGCCATTGCTTGGGTTAGGATAAACATATAATGCACTGTCGCTTAATAGCAAGTTACGCTCGGGACAATCTTTAACATTTATAACCCTAGTAGCGGTGGTTAAGCAGCCGCCTGCATTGGTATAACTATAAGTAAGGGTGTATTTACCAACTGCTGTTGCACCAGGTATAAAGTTATTGCCCGATACGCCTATACCCGACCATACGCCACCTACAGGTTCGGCGCTTAATACATAAGCAGGATCGGTGATGCATAAAGTGTCAGGTGTTGCTGCAATAGTAACCGGTGTAAATGTGCTTACCGTTACTGAAGTAGTTGCTGTACGTGAACAACCACCGGCACCTGTAGCCGTTGCTGTATAGGTTGCGTTAGCCGTTGGTTTTGCAAATACAGTGTAAGCACTGGTACCTGCTACATATGGCGTAGTTGCTGCTGCATTGGTAAACAAGTTTGTAGCCGGAGTCCACACTACTGATGGGGTAAACGCATATGTAAAGCTGATACTCCAGTTAAGTAATACACCCAAATCACCTGCCGCTCCGTCGCGTAAAGCAAGTTTCCACTCACCTCCTGCTACTGAATATAAATCGGCAAAGGCTGCTGCATCTGATAACGCACCTGTTGGACCAACACCTTGTGCTGCATCTGCCGCAAAAGTACCGGTAAATGGTGCCGTTGTAGAAGTTAGCAGTGTAGTACTGGTATTATTAAATACTGTGTTAGTTAGATTAACTCCGCTACCACCGCGGGCATTAAACAAGTTTAATATTTTGCCATTAGGTGCTATCAGGTTAATTCTATAATCGCTAACCCAAGTATGCGTAGCATTAATAGTAACTGAGATACCGGTAACCGTTGATCCGGTAGGTATGCCTGTTGCATTGATGGTGCTGGTAATACCAGCCGGTGAATTATCGGGTATAGCTAACGCAATATTGCCGGATGTACCATTAAATATAGCTGTACCCGGTACGCCTGCCGCTACTGAAAGCTGTGTAACAGCGCCAAGGCAAAGTGCAGGTGCAGAAGATGTTATTGTAGGCACCGGCGGGAACGGATTAACTACAACTGTTCTGTATAATGTATCGTTACCCGGTATTGGGTCTAATGGTGATGACGTGTACAATTTAATGGAATAGGTACCGCCTTCGGTAAAATTGTAAGCAGGAGCAAGGTATAAGTTTGTAGTTGCACCTGCGGCCAAAGTACCACTAGTTAATTTGGTACGTACAGTATCAGTAACCGTTGAAGGAGCCGGCCTTTTAATGGCCGCAATTACTTCCAGATTATTTACTGCATAATCCAACACCTTTGTATTATAGTTTTTGATTTGTGTTTGGAAGGTGATATTGTTTGTAGGACAAGTAATTGTTGGTAAGGTTAAACCTGTTGCACCAGCATCCACTTTGGGGGCAATAGCAACGCTAATGTCATCTAACAATAAGAATGCCTGATCTGCATCTGAAAATACATGAAACCCAATGTATTGAACACCGGTAGTTGTTGGTGTAAAATCAACAATAACGGAATCCCAAGGACTTGCAATTGCAGTTGCAATATTTGTATTGGACCACAATGTATTTGTTTGTGCTGCTGAATAGGCAGCAGCGCCATATTTCACTTCCAGTTTTTCAGACCAAGTAGGCCCATTAGATGCTTTAATAAAGAACTTAAGCCTATATTCAGTTCCGGCAGTAAGGTTAAGCCCTTGCGTATAGAACCAATCATTGGCACCACGAGTTAAATCGGCTGCATCATAAATGTATCTTATGGCCTTAGTAGGTGAAACATATGTTTGGCTAGAAGTTCCGGCAAATGTTGTCCATAAACCACCTTCGGCATTTGGTGTAACGCCGCTGTTGCCATTCACATCCTCCATGCTAGTGCAAGTAGGCATATTAGGAACTGTGGCACTTTCAAAATTTTGCAGGTATGGAATATTTGTAGCCGCACATAATGTTGTAGCAGTTATCTTTCTGTTTGGACTAATATCACCGCCACCACAATCTCTTCTTACATAAATATCATAAGTTGTACCAACACTTAAGCCTGATATTGTAACAGGAGATCCTGTTATTGGCCCTGTTACTAATGTACCACCACCAGCAGCAGCACCCGTACCAGGCGTAAAGCCTACTGTGCCATACTCAACAATGAAGTTATTACCGGGAGAAACGAATGTGGTAACAATTTGTGTACTGGTAATACCAAATGCGTTTAAATTAGTTGGAGGCAAACAAGATGGAGTAGCTGTAATGCTAACGTCGTCCAGTAAAATGCCGTTGCCTATATCACTTATTCCTTCAAAGGCTATTTGATAGAATGCTGCATTGGCTGAGTTAGGTAATTGCAACTCCACTTCAGTCCATCTGGTTATATTTCTGGTGTACTCTGCTGTTGGAATTAAAGTCCATGCTCCATTAGGGGTAGTTCTATAATAAGCCCTTAATTGATCCTGAAAAATAAGCCCTAAGAAATTAAACTCTTCATTTACATACCAGAAGTTAAGCGTTGCGCCTTGGTTTAAACCCGCAAAACTGAACATAGGAGAAACAAGTCTTGTTACTTCACCACCGCCCTCCGACATAAATTCAGCATTTACTGAACCGCCATGAGAGCTTGTTACTGAACCAAAGGTTGATCCATTAATGTATGTCCAATTTATATTACCTGTTACATTATCATTACGCCAGCAACTACGTGTAGCACTTGCATTTTCAAATGTTTCGGTAAATGGTATAGCTGTTATAACATCGCAAAGCGTTGTAAACGCAATTGGAGCAGACCATGCACTGTATAAACCACCACCACAATTTGAACGTACCCATAAATAATAAGTAGTATTAGCCGGTAGTCCGGATACATTTGCCGTTAAAGCAGTAGTAGTACCTGTTTGAACGGCTGGTGTAGCTGCTGCGTTTGATGTAGTAATAGCCCACTCGTACCCTGAAGTAGCAGTTGCTGATCCTACCCAATTAAAAGTTGCTGCACCGGGTATAGGTGTAATAGCACTAACTCCTGAAGGGTTAATACAAGGAGGTACTGCTTCAACAGTTACATCGTCTACCACAACCGCACGTCCATATTGTGAAGTTCCTTCAAATGCAATCTGATATTGAGTTGCGCCTGTTGTATTGGGCAATAATACAGTTCTTTCAGTCCACGCAGCAACCGAAGACGTATACGCTGCTGCAGGAATTAATGTCCATGTACCAGTGGGAGAAGTTCTATAAAATAGTCTTAGTTCATTTTGGTCAGCACCCCATGCCTCCTGAGCATGCCAGAACTTAACCTGCACATCACCGGTTATTGAGGTTAGATTAAAGAAAGGAGAGACTAATCGTGTTTTTGATAACGTAGCCGAACCTAGATAAAAGCGTGCATTTGATGTACCACCATGCGCAGCAGTTACTCCGCCGCCGACTGCACCATTTGCATAAGTCCAACTGATTGAGTTTGTAACAAAATCATTTGTAGTCCAACAAGCCCTGGATGTGCTGGCTGTTTCAAAAGTTTCTACAAATGGGAATGTAGATACGGTAGCACATGGTGTTTGAAATGCTATTGGCCCTGTCCAGTCACTAATATCCGGGTTACAGGTAGTACGTACCCATGCATAATATGTAGTTAGCGGGCTTAACGGATTAGTAGTGGTAGCCGTTGTAGTAACTTCATTTACACTTCCTGTGCTTACCACACCAGTTGAGGCCGAAGTATTACTTGAAGTAACCGACCATTGATACCCACCGCCTGTAGCAGGTGTTGTTGGTGACGCTGACCAGTTTAACACTGCACTTGTTGCACTTGGTACTACGGCAAGTGTAGCGGGGCTTAAGCAGGGTATGTTTTGAACGGAAATATCGTCAACACAAACACCATAACCCCAGTTTGAGGTTCCTTCAAAAGCTATATAATAATCAGCAGACGGGTTAGGCAATTGTAAGGTTATTTTTGCCCATGTTAAACTTTCTGCCGTGTAGTTACCACCTACCTGAACCCAAGAACCGGCAGCGGAAGTTTTATAATAAACTCTTAATTCATCAATATCTCCAAACCAGTTTTGACTGGCGTAATAAAATGTGAGAACAGGGCTTGATACAGCCGATAGATTTAATTGAGGGGAAACTAGTTTTGTTACATCACCGTTTGTAGCAGAAGTTACAGTTCTGAATTGTGCCATATGCGTAGCACTTCTCGGAGTTATAGCGCCACCACCACTTACAGTTACAAATGCCCAAGGAGATGCTCCAGTTATGTTTTGTTCTGTCCAGCCTGTTGGTCTTGTAGAACTTGAAAACGTTTCTGTCCAAGGATAAGTAGTTACTTGCGCCTTTACAATTCCGGCACACAACAACAAAATAAATAAGGAAAGAAAATTTGCGTAAATCTTTCTCATAAGCAGAGTTTAAGTAATGTTTGGTTGCAAACCGCTTAAGCAAAAACGGTTTGATGTTGGAAGATATCTATTTTTTTCTTTCGTCGCTTTTTTCCGCCTTATTTTATTTCGGCTTTTACCGGTTTTTCTATAAAAAACCACAATAAAATACCTGCCACCGCTTAATAGCTAAGCAATGCAGTTTTTTGCAACCTACCTGTATTGTATAAAATCATGAATAATGGTATCCCTACACCAAAACCACCTTAAACGGATAAATAGGCGAAGCTTGTTGCGCCAGTGTGTATTCTAATTGGCGGCGAAGTAGTTCCGTTTCATCAAAGCCTGTATTTTGTTTCAGGGTTAATTTAACTTCTATACAAGTTTGAAAACCTGTAGATCTTTCGCTACCCGGTATCACGGCTTTTTTTGTTTCCACTTTTTGCAGCATGTCGCCAAATAACTGAAAGCATAACAGTTTCACATCCTCACTGCTTATAATTTTTTCGTCAGATGTAATTTTTCTTTGTAACAAATACTGTTTTTCTTTAGCAGATAGTCCTTGCCTGGCCCCGGCCACATTGGTTAAAGTAAGTATCGTATTTGTTTTTAGCGCCGCATTATTATGTACTAAAAACTTGTTGTCAGGCTTTATTTGCTGTGAGTGTTCGGGTCTGTTTACCGTCCAGTATTCAACTGTTACATTATCACCTGCTTTTTGCGGACGCAACATTAAATAATGCAAAGTATCCTTATTATCCCTCGCTTGCTCCATTTTGTCTTCCAGACGAATTAAGGTTTTATTAATCTCCTTTAACCTGCCCGATACAAAATCATTACTCATTTTACTAAAATAAGCACTTTCATCCCGTACAGCATCTATAACGCCTGCAATAAGAGCCCGTAATTGTGCCGAGCTGTTTTTACCTACTCCACTACTTCTTATAATTACTTCACCCTCGTTCAGGTTTTCGGCCAAAGCTGCTGTTCTAAATTTATAAGCCTGGCCCCCCGGGCCATAAACATTATTTATATCTAAAAAATCTCCATCAACTGGCAGAGGAATAATATTCATCCGTCCATCTGTTTTTTCACTCAGGTTACTTAGGTTTCGGTTTATAACCGGAAAAGCATTGATAGCACATACCAATCTGTCCATTACTTGCATGGGTACAGGTCTTGTTAACTGAATGCGTAAAAAAGCCAATGGTTCTGCCGATAACTTTTGCGTAATGTTTTCCGGCAAAGCCTGCCGCCAAGTATCCGGCAATCCTTTTGCTTCAAAAGGCAAAGCTTCGCTTACCTGCAAAAAATGTCGCTCATACATCCATGCCGTTTGTCTGCATATTTTTTTAGTATAACTAGCACCTTCGTCAGTTAACACATCATCAATACCTAACTCATAATCGCTGTTTACAAAAAAGCCATTGTCAATACCAATGGGTGTATTGTTTAAAGTAGCAGTTGCACCTTTTAAAGCATCATAAAAAAAGCCGGCTTGCGAGTGGTTACGCACATCAAAAAATAACTGTAACCCTTTTATATCGGCTAAAGGTTTTTCTACCTGCAAGGCTAATGTAATTTCCTGCACTAACTGATTATTACCGGACTTATTATCATGCAATACACTGCGTTGCGTACCACCTGTGCTGGCCAATAACCTGCCACCAAAATATAAATACGATAATGTGGTTTGATGTAAATGAAAATTACCAATAGGCGTAAAACTCAACTCGGCCTGATAAGGCTTAAACCCTGCCTGATGCAGTGTATTTGTATATGAAAATCTTTGTGTATTAGTTATAACTGTTTTGGTATCAATTACACTTGCCTGAATAACGCAAGATGCCGGTCTCACGTTCATGATGGCGTCTGGCAATAACACTTCGGCCATACTATCCAGCAACCTGTTTTGTGTAGCCTGAATACTTCTATTGGTTTTTTCCAACTCATTTGCACAAGCATCAAACAATAAAACAAGTAACGGATCAAAATTGGTTTCAATATCGCTTTCCGGTATATCCCATAACCGCGATGCTGTTTTAACCATCCTGTCCTTTATCTGATCTTTTGTTTCAACCAACATAAGTATTACCTTCTTTTAAAAATTAATCAAAAGCCAGTGGTCCAATAAAAAACCCTGTCTGAAAACTATAGGGCTCATTACTTCTGGCAATTAATCCCGATACAATAATTTCTATTCTTCTTTTCAATTGCACATTGCCGCCATCATTAAACGGTGCCTGTTTTACATTCACCTGTACTTTGGTTTTGGCTAATCGCTTTTCGTAGCGGGCAATTTGTTGTGTTACTACTTCAATAATCAATTCTTTTCTTTGCCCGTCCGACAAATGAATATCATAATCATTTTCCCAAAAAGCCGATCCGTAAAATTCATCAAACCTATTCTCGTCAGTACTTGTTGTAATTAATAAGTGCAGGTTACGCGAAATAGATTCCTGTATAGTACACACAGGCAATTTTTGCTTATCAAAAAAATGCTGAAAACGCAGCGGTAGTTTTAAATAATTTATAGCCATTAATTACAAAGAATATTTTTTTGTTAACCAGCAACAGTAATCCTAATCATCGTTCCTTGCGTCGCACTCTTGTACTGCATCAATTCTATTGGGCAATTTGCAGTACTCCGTGTTTCAATCGGAGTGGCTCTAACTTTACTCAGCATTTCCGCAAAGCGGAACAAGTAGTGCAAGGTGCACCCCGACTTGTCGGCGGTACTGCATTAATTCTATTGAGCAAATACAGTACTCAGCATTTCAATCGGAATTTTCTAGCTCCCTCTCCTTTAGGAGAGGGCTGGGGTGAGGTTAATCAACTAATTTTCAAATTAGTAATCAACCGTTACTTCCATAAAAATTAAACACTTGTTATCCATTTCGGGGTTAGGTGTTTGTCTCACCAGTTTTACTTTAGCTTTTTTAGATCCCAGTAATCCTTTTTTCTTTTTCTGCAACTTAGCTACCAGGTCTTTAAAGGTTGACCATTCGCCATCTACTTTTATTTGCGTTTCACCACCTTTACACAGGTAATTATCAAAATCACCCGCACCCAATTTTTTATCAACTACTTCGTTTAACAAACGCTGCATTTCCTGATCGGGGATACGTGCAAATTTTTTGGCCGATGGTGCTACTACAGGTGGTTTGGCCGGGCCTGCGTTGTCAACCGGTTTTGGCTCTTCCGGTTTTGTACTGTAATCTTTTGGTGGCGGCGTATAAATTGGAGGCAAAGGCTCCAGTTTAGTTACCGTTTTTTCGGGTACCGTTGTGGTACTGCCCGGCGGACTAACCACTATCGTTTTTTTCCAAATTTTACTGCTGTCTTTATCTAACAATAACACCAATGTTACCGTGCCCGTATTGGATGCGGTATAATTAATAGTATTGGTTGTTTTTTTACCAAAAGCAGCATCACCTTCAATATACCACTCATAACTACTGGCCTGCTCCGCAGTAGTAAAGCTTGAGGCTAAACCGGCACTTACTGCATCCGGCCCAATAATAGCCGATTCTACCACTGCAGTACTACTAATTTCGGCCGATTTAAGGTCTTTCACCATTACCATAAATGTTTCCTTACACTTATTGTTAACTACCACATTTACAAAATAACGGCCTGCCACCAGGTAACGGTGTTGTACTTTATCGCCGGTAACGGTTTTACTACCATCACCAAAATCCCACTCAATTTTTTGCGAGTGCGACATGGTAGCCTGAAACTGTATTTTTTCGTTTATGTTAAATGAATTGTTTTGCGCTGCTTTTATTTCGCCGGTTGTAGTAATAGTAATGGGCGAACAGGTAACATGTGTTGCCAGTTTAAAGCCAAATAGTACAAGAGCAATAAACAAGGTAACTAAAAAGCTTATCACTACTTTATAGTCTAACCCCAGCCATTGCCTGCTGTATATGGAATAAGGATTCTTCATCTGCACATTTTTTATTTACACTGTACTGTTTAACGTTGCTGTAACTGGGTATTAAGAATAAGTATTTGCTGGCGCATTTCGGAGTTTTGTTTCTCGTACTCGCCTTTCAGTTTTTCTAAACTTATTTTTTCCTGCTCGCAAACGGTTAACAATTGGTTTTTATCCTCGGAACGTATTGTTTTTTTATCGTTTTTAATATCAGTTAAGGTTTGTAATATTTGCTGATACAAGGCTTTATTAGCCGTAGTGTCTTTTGCCAGCATAGCATCCATCTCCTGTATCTTTTGTGCTATCTGGCCTTCTACCAAATCTATTCTTGCACCGGAGCTATTAACGGTGTCTAATAATGATTTTGTTTGTGCCAGCAAAGATGAAAACCTATTGCTAAAATCTTTTTCGCCTTGCAATACTTCTATTTGCGATTGTAACTGTTTGTTTTGTTTAAAAGGTACTTGCAAACCAAAGAAAACAGCCAGTACTATTAATACAGTTGTTATAATGTAAAAAATAATGAAACGTCCAAAGGCTTTATTTCTTTCTGGTGAATTTTGCGGTTTCATGTTTTTATAATTCGTTGTTGTTTATTAACTGTGTTACGATTGCTTATGAGCGATATGCAACCCCGATTAAAATACGGGGTACTGCATTCTGCCCAATAGAATTAATGCAGTACCACCGACAAATCGGGGTGCACCTTGCACTACTTGTTCCGCTTTGCGGAAATGCTGAGTAAAGTTACAGGTGCACAAGAGTGCGACGAAAGGGACGATCCATCAGGGAACTGCAGCCGGTTACCCAAAAAATCTTCGCTTTGTTTTTGCCTGTGCCTCCGATTGTGTTGGTGTAAATTCTTCTTTTACAAATATGCCCGACTCTTTACGTTTGCCAATAAATTCTAGTCCGCTTAATGTTTCAAACAAACGGGAAATAACTTTTGCAAAACGTATTACCGGCCCAATACCTTCGTTAATATTATTATGGTTGTAAGGCAAATTGGCAATGGTTGATAATAAGCTTTCCAACTCACCTTGGTTTAGTTCGCACCATTCGCTCAGGTAGTTCATCAGTTCATCTTTACCCGAACCTATACGCAAATCGATGGTGTTTTTCATTAAGCGTGCCAGTGCCGATATTTGTGCAAACAATGTAACCGGCGGCTCGTAAGCCACGCTACGCCTCATTTGTGTAAGCGACTGACTTAAAGAAATAATAATGCGGTCGCATAAAAACAAAGCCAGTTCGGACAAATCGTTTTGCTGACTTTTCTTAAATATTTTTTGTACTATAACCGAGCAACGAGATTCGAGTGTTGCTAAAAACTGTTCCAACTCGGCATGTAGCTGCAACAAATCGGAATGTGATGCAGTGGTTAAACATGGCGGAATATATTCTTCGTCAATTTGTATAATGCCTGCATCAACCGTTAACCTGCCAATGGTTAAAACATACGGATTGGTTACATATTGTCGGTAATTGTTTTCATCAATACATTCAATAGTATAACCGGCTTCGGTAAAGGGGTAACGTGGCGGCGCTTCGTTTACATCGGGCTCGCCGGCCGGTGTACGATTAAAAGGATTTGCTACCAATACCACATACATTACTGCTTTACCGGCTGTGTTTGCAACGGGCAATGTAGCTTGTACTATACCACCGTTTGCCTGATTATATAAAGTAGGTATATTAATAATTACACCACCGGGAGTAACGGCTTTACATGCCAATACTTTTACGGTGATGGCATTTTGATTATCGGCAGCAATAGTTACATTGTACGAGGCTGCATTGGTTACACCAAATTTTACCGGCGATAACCCGGTGGCTAATGCAGTTTGTATAGCATACTGGGCAGCATGTTGCTGGGCAATGAAATGATCTTTATTAATCTTCATGCCATCTACCCAATTAACCGGAAGATATGTTTGCCGTTCGTTCATATTAAGCAATAAATAAGATTAAAATTCAGGTTTAGTTTTTTATACAGATCCTCGTTCGCAAATAATAACCGTGTTTTCTTTTATGTTATTCTCTCGCACAGTTTTTTCGGGGTTTAATACACTGGAAAAAGTGTACCACTTGGGCTTTGCCCTGAAAAACCAGTTATAAGTAAGGCGATCTTTATTTAAATATTCAATTTGTGTTTCGCTTTGTACTTCGTTGTAATCGTTTATAAAATGATAAAACAAATCGCCTAAAATCATATCGGCTGGTGCTTTTGCACGAAAGTAAGTGCGGTTACCATCACTTGCTTTTTTGGCAATTTCAAAACCAATCACCAACAACTCTTCATTTTCTTTTTCATCGGGCAACTCAATAGGCACTACAGGATACTCCCATGTGGTGTACACCGGTTTAGGAATAGTAAAGGCGGCAATAAATGTATGGTACACCAAAATAGGTACAAAGAAAAAAACAGTGCTTAGTAAAATGGGGTAAAACAAAAAGTCTTTGTCTTTAAAAAAATATTGCAGTGCTGCAAATGCAGCAATACTAAAACAAACTACTGATAGTCCATACAGTAACTCGGCGGATAATAATTTGTTTCTGGGCTCTCTTGGGTGACGAAAATATTTTTTATGTGTAATAGCCAAATGAATAATACCAAATAACAAATACAGCGAAGCCACTAACCAAAACACCACGAACAAATTGTTGGTAGCATAGGTAAAGCCAAAAGCAAGTAAAGACGATAATGAGGAACCTAATACACCATACCATAAGGGAGCTTTGCCTTTATTGGAAAAAGTTACCGCGTATTGTTTTACTACGGCAAATAAAGCAATAGAGCCTGCCAGGAAAGGCGCAAAATATAATATGAAGGTTTTAATGGCCATTTGAGTTAAACAATAATTATATGGTAAATCCGTAACCCATTATATATTCATTTTGTGGTACTACGGTTTGTTGTTCTTCTTTTTCTAATTCAAAAATGTATGTTACATCGTTAACCAATGGTATTAACAAATCGGTAAAACGTTGTAACAATTGCCCCATTGGATTATGCTGCACAAAACTCTCCATCTCGCTGCCGTTTATGCCACTAATAGTAAACTGCCAGCACAAGGAAGGCTCGCTTACTGTTTGCCCGGTAATGGTGTTAATACCCAACAAGGCATCGTTACCACATTCAAAAAAGTTTTGCTGCAATCCGGTATGTTGCTGCTGTATAATAATTTCTTTTACTTCTACCGTTTTATTTAACACCAATGCCAATGTTTTTGCAGTAAGTAACCTGTTGCCTTTAATATGGCGAGCAAAAGGTAATACCCTTATTAACATAGTAGCAGGTATAAGCGGCAGGCTTTTTTCAATATTCCAAAATGTAAAAAACGAAGAAGGTACATCACCGGTTAAAGCGGCAAATAACAATCTTCTTTCTTCCAGTTCCTGGGCAACACCTGCCCTGAACAGTTCTTGTTGTAATGGTTTAAAAAAACGTCGAGCCTGCTTTTCTTCATCTTTGTACTGCCGGTGTTCGGTAATCATATCCCTGGTACTGGAAGTACGAGATGCACCTTTTGATTGGTGAAATAAACCTTCCGGTAAATTATCGTAAATACCGTTGCGGTTCAAATTTATTTTAATGGAAGCGTCCGGATCGCCTTCGTATTCATGCTTTACCAGCTCTATATCGCTACGGTAATTTTGTCTAAAGCCGCCTTCGTAAAAAATATCAAGTGAGTCAAAGTCAATGCCGTTTTCTATAATAGCTGCGCAAAAGACCTCGGCATTTAGCAAGGGCAATACATGATGGTTATATGGGCTATCAGAGGGTTTCATACACCATTTACAAAATTCATAGTTTCAGGTAAGTAGACAAATTTATACAATAATATTACTTAATTTACTGTCGCCCTACCTTATTTACCTGTTTGTGGTAGGCCGGCATATAACCGCTCCAAATAATAATTCAAATTTATCGTAAAAATACTGTTAGGTTGGTATTGTAACTTTATTAACTTTAGCTGACCATTTTAAATAACCTCAAAACTTAAACTATGAGTTTCAAAATCAAAATCGATGTTGGTGGAAAAGTTTATGAAAAAGTACTTGCTTGTGAGTACACACTTAATCGCCAAACCGATGTTACCGGCCGCCCTTCTACCGATGTTCGTGGTGGAAAAATTACAGCTACTGTAAGTGTTGATAAAGGAGAAACAGAATTATTTGAATGGATTTCCGACCCCCATGCAACTAAAGAAGGCAGCATTGTATTTATTAAACGTGATAGCGATGCTACTTTAAAAGAATTAAAATTTAAAGATGCACACATGGTGGGCTATCAGGAGTCTTTCAACGCCAACGACGACAATCCACTACGTATTACATTCGAGCTTTCTGCTAACGAAATATCGTTAGGTAATGGCGAACATAAAAATAACTGGCATAAATAATTGGCTGGCTACATAAACGATTGTATTAACCAATAATCTCAAAGATATTTTTCGTAATCCTTAGCCCGTGCAAATATTATAGTTGCATACCTTTTAATGTTTGGTTTGTTATCCGGCATTATCTTTCACTTGTTGCTATATAAGTAGGGTTAAGTATTATGGTTACTTGTTGTAGTGTTTAATACTGCTATTACAAGTTATACCAACAAATTATTATCTCTGCAATCTACCCGGTCGTATTTTATTGGTTAATATAATTTTAATACTAGGCACAGGTTGTATTTTTTATTAATAAATCTAATTTATCAATAAAATTATAACTACAACCCTATCATTACACGGCAATGTTTAACCGCCTAACCTGCAATAGTTTTATGTGTTTTATCATACACACCTAACTGCTGCAGGTAATTCAATTTATAACAGGTAGCTCATGTCAACAAATAATGAAATAACTACTGTCAATATTCAGGTAAGTGGCACGGATGGTGATATTAATTTTTCGCACCTCACCATTCATCAGCGATTGGCTGATTTAAACACCTTTTCCCTTACCTGGCGCCTTCCTTCAGAAGAAGCCACACTATCAGACAAGGTTAATTTTTATAAAAATAACCTGGGAAAAGAAGTGACCATTAATATTAATGACAGCTATACTTTCAAAGGTATTATTGAGAATATTAATTGTACAAATCAGTTTTTACATAATACCGAATATGCCATTACCGGTCGTGGGTTAATACTGAAATTAGATGCCGTTAAACAGTGCAAATCTTTCACACAAAAAACGCTTAAGGATATTTTTTCGGCATTAGCAGGCGACAGTGCTTTAAAACTGGAACCCAATTATACCGAAAAACTATTTTATACCGTACAATACAACCAAACCACATTTGAGCTGTACACTATGCTGGCAGCCCGCTATGGTGAATGGTTGTACTATACCGGAGAAGAGTTAGTACTGGGCAAACCCGATACCAATGCCGTTGAGTTAAAAATGGCAGAGGGTGCTGTTACCAATTTTGCGTTAACAGCACGCATGCAACAAGCCCCTAAAAATGTAGCCGGCTTTAATAACTATACGGGAGAATATATTAGTACCGAAGCCGATGCACCCAAACCCGGAGGTTCCGGTATGATAGATGCCGCTATTGATGCCTCCAGCGCCTATTTTGGTCAAAATCAGGAACCTACTTTTTACGAACACTCCATGAAAGTTGAGGTTTTGGAAAAAATAAGTGAGTTACACCAGCAAGGTGTATGGTCATCATCCGTATATGTTACCGGCCACACACGCAACAACCAGGTTAAAATTGGCGGCACTATTAAACTGGTAGATGAAAATGACAGTGCTACCGAATTTATAGTAATTGAATTGGAAATAAACAGCAACGGCTACAGCGACTACTCCAATAGTTTTGTAGCCATCCCGGCCGAAACCGTTGTACCTCCTTACACCAATCCACATTTATATCCAAAAAGTTTTCCTCAACCGGCAACGGTGGTAGATAATGAAGATGCCGATGGCCTTTCAAGGGTTAAAGTGCGCATGGCCTGGCAAGCTGATGGTGAAACAAGCCCTTGGATAAGTGTAATGGTACCACAAGCCGGCAACGAAACTGGTTTCAGGTTTTTACCCGAACTGGATAATGAAGTAATGATTGATTTTATTGGGCAAAACGCCGAAAGGCCGTTTGTAGTTGGAGCTTTATACACCGAAAGAAATCAATCTAACATTCCGCATGCAAGCAATAACCAAAAGCTAATTGGTACCCGTAGCGGGTGCCGTATGGTGTTTGATGATGATGCAGGTAGTATTAAAATAACCGATAAATCCGGATCATATATTTTATTAGATGGTGGAGGAAATATTGAAATTCAGGCTACAAAAAATTTAAAAATAACTGTAGCAGAAGCTACGGAACTTACAATAGGCAGCAGCCTCACAGGCCAGGTAGGCGCTAGCAGCGAAGTTACCATAGGCGCCAACAATACTTTTACAGTTGCCCAAGAAAATAGCACAACAATTGGTAAAAACAATACAACAAGTATTGGCGGTAATAACACCGTAACCATTGGCCAAAACCAATCCGAAACAATAGGAGGCGGTTTAAATATTGTAAGCTCAACAGGCACCAAATTAACCGATAGTGCAACTGTAGAAATAACAGCCGGCGCATCAGCCAAATTACAAGGAGGCGCAGCCGTAGAAGTTAAAGGCGGAGCAACCGCATCTTTAGAAGGCGGTGCCACTGCTTTTGTAAAAGGTGCTTTAGTAATGATAAACTAAAAACATGAAGTACCTGTGTTTAGATATGGCCATTAATACTGCATACCCGGTAATGCCTTTACAAAAAGAATTTCCGGTAAACCAGTGTTTATTTAAACATACCGATGATGATTTTATATGGGACACCGCACCTTGGCTATTTGCGCTTGACCAGAAAGATTTTTATACCGTAATAAACGACCCGTTAATTACATTTAATCATCACCTGATTATTGAAAGCAACGAAACCATTGCGTTTTTATGCGAACACCTTAAACCGTTTATATACCAACAAATAGACAATAAAACTTTTTACTATCGCTTTTGGGATGCCCGGGTTTTATTACGAGAGTTACCACAGTACAGCGAAGAAAAACTAAACCATTTTTTCAATCAATATATACAGGCCATTTATATAGAAGATGGTAGTAAAGATCAACTATTAAAATTTTCCCTTAACAGCAGACAACTGTTAAGTATAGATAAATGCAGCAGATTACAAGTGTTTGCCCCGGTTACAGCCACAACTGAACCGGTAGAAAAAGAAACACCCAAAACAAATTATCCCAATACACAAGCCAATCAACCGGCAAAAAAAAGAAGATTCTGGACAGGTTAGTTATACAATAAGCTCTTTAAAATTCGTGTGTAAATAAAATATAATTAGGAGGTGCCCCTCGTACCTCGGGTCGGGCTATCCGCTGCAAGTCCTCGCCACTCGTACCTCGTGGCTGTGGGCTTTTCGCTACTATCCCTCACCCGCTTACGCCTATAAACAATTTGGCAATTGGGTAATTTGGATATGTGCTGATGAAAAACTTTCCGAGTGAATATAGAAACTTGCAAAATGCTTAATAGAATTACCGGACGTATCACCGATAAAATAGGGGTGCACCTTGTACAATGGTGAGTAAAGTTAGAGCCACTCCGATTGAAATACGGAGTACTGCAAATTGCTCAATAGAATTGATGCAGCACAAGTGTGCGACGCAACCAAACTCCCCTTTAGGGGCTGGGGGCATCAGGGGATGAACGATGATAACAAAAAATACATCACCCACTTTTAAGTAATACCAAAGTGTGTGATGTAAAATAAACTGACATTAAAAACTAAAAAATGGGTAAACCCGCTGCCAGAACATTAGATATGCATGTATGCCCAATGGTAACCGGAATAGTGCCGCACGTAGGAGGCCCGGTACTACCATTAGGTGCTGTGCCAACTGTTTTTATTGGCGGCTCTTTTGCAGCCACCATGGGTACTACCTGTACTTGTGCAGGCCCGCCCGACACTATTTTAATGGGTAGCCCTACCGTTTTTATTGGTGGTAAAATGGCCGCACGTATGGGCGACATGACGGCACATGGCGGTACCATTATTATGGGTTGCGCCACCGTATTAATTGGTGATAGCGGTGGTGGTGGCGGTAGCAGTGTAAAGGGCGGAAAAGGACTAAACAATGCTTTTTCCAAAGTTGGTGCTAAAAAAGCAGCTGACATGGAGAATAGCAATGCATTAAAAAAAGCAGCCGATGATGGTGATGCTAATGCAGAAAAAACTAAGAAAGACGATTTTTCGGCTAAATATACTTTACGTGATGTAGCCGGTAAACCTTTAAAAGACATTGGCTATACCATTACCAAGCCTGATGGCGAAAAAGTAACGGGTAATACCAACAGTAATGGCGAAACAGAACAGTTACAAGGTTACACAGTAGCCGATTGTAAAGTAGCTTTTAATAATAAATAGGTAATTATATTTAATGGCATCGGAAAGAGATACAGAAACAGCGTTTGAAACGCATGAACTACGACAGGTTGTTGTACTGGTGCGTTATAAGCCGGGCAACCTGGAGGGTTTGGGCAAGGCCGATAGCCTGATGGGTGGCATGGCCGATAAAGTTGGTGCTGTAACTTCTGCCATTGATACCGTGGCATCTTATATTCCGGGTACTATTAAAGAAGATCCTGCTAAGCCGGTAAAATCGGAAAAAGAATATAACTATTTTGAAGATTACGGTAAAAACTGGGACAAAACCTTTAGCAAAATGGAAAGCTTGCTTCAGGAAAAAATGAACCCCGAAGATTTTACACTTATATACGATTTTGAAAATCAGGCAACCGCCGATGATAGAAAAGACGAAGGCAAAAAGCTGTTTGATAAATTAAAAGGTGAGTTAAGCGAATGGAAAGATTATCCATCGGCCATACATTTTATTGGCCTTGGGCAAGGTGGTAATATTGCTAACGAAGCAGCTAACTTATTTAAGGATGAAGAAGCTTTTAAAAAAGACTGGCTTATTGGATCGGTTATTTATGTAGGTACACCATTGTATAAAGATATTCATGTACTGGATAAAGCAGTTTTAAAAGGCAAGGGCAAGGAAATAAGTTTGGGTAACCGTTACGATCTTACCCAAAAAGTAATTGAATATTTTGAACCGGCAGATAAATTGCGGCAATACGTTGCCGAATGTAACAGCAACTTATTTACTTATGTAGCGGGCAAAATTATACTCCGCTTGGTGGCCGCATTATCCCATGTTTTAGGCGACCATAAAATGGGTGTTGGCGAGGATAATAAAAAAGTGGTAAACGCTTTTGAAAAAGCCAAAGATGAATTGGTGGGTGCGGTGGAAGATGTAATTGGCCTGGTAAAAAAATTAATAAGCGAAGCACCGGGTATGATTGATTTTAGCGGACTACCGGAGTTTGGTGATATGTTTAAAGATTATGATAGTATTCCTGGCAAATGTGCTAATCGTATAGATCGTTTTATTAAAGATGATTTAAAAAAAATGTTGGATACATCTGGTGGCATTGGTTTAGATACCGAAAACCTACCCCTTAAAAACTTTTTTAATTGTTTATCGCCTATATTTTTAACCATTGCCAATTCGTTGGCCGTATTCAAGTTTGAATCGCCGGCTACAGAAGCACTGGTTGGTAAAATTATTGAAAACGCAGGCATTACACATGTACACGCCCCTGCACCAACGGCTACTAAACCCGTTGAGGTAGATGAAGCATATAATCAAATTGTATTAGATAAGTTACAACAAAATAAACCGGAAGAAGGTGGGCAAATGGTTACCCAGGCTTTTACCCATTTAAAAACCATTAAAGAAAGTAAAGCCGAAAAAGATTTAACACCGGCTGAAAGAACAGCCGTTGCTGCCGCCATTGCTTGTATAACACTACCTATGTTGCCTACTAAAAAAGCATTGTATGCTTTTATTCTCAGTAAAATTCCGGTGGGTGGTGCTACTTCTTTTTTAGAAAGTTTAACCACTAATGCCGCTGCTGCGCCATTAAAAGGATTATTACAAAAAATTGATTCGAAGTTTGAGTTTGATAATACCGAAAGCGATGACCCCGATAAAGTAGGTTTACAGGCTGCCATTAACCGGCTGGATAAAGAATTAAAACGTATAATTGGTTACCTGGACAGTAAAAATTTTGAAGTAGATGAAGGCGTAAACAGTTTGTACTTTATTTACAACAGCCATAACTTAATGCTAAAAGAATTTAATGCACTAATACGTGAAACTATAGACAAACAAACGGGATTAAAAACCAAGATGGAACAGACCGGCTACCAGTTTGATGCAAGCAAAAATGATTATGTACAAACAGGCAGCGGTGAAGAAAAAAATGTGTTGGCAACAAAAGAGTTAGAGGAAGAAGATGCTACAGCAAGTTAAAAGGTAATACTACTAATTTTTAATCAAGGATTAATTGTAAAACAATAGAGTTAATATAAATGAGCGTACTTGTTATAAAAAACCCGGCAGGAACACAACTTACCAATATTACAAGTATTGCAGTGGTAGGAGGTATTGCTTTTGGTACATGCCATTTACAGCTTGCCACCTTACAATTTGACAGGGCAACTATGGCAAGAGCTTCTGGTTTTGGTTCTTATTATGTAACAGCAACGCAGCAAGAAATTTATGAACAGTATTGTAGGCTTGATTCACGTCGTCGTGAACAAATCGAAAGATTAGAATCGCCAATAATTAAACGTGTAAGTGGTATTACAGTTGGCCTAAGCTCAGGAGGTTCATTAGATGCTATTACCGACGTTTTACACGGACCTATTGGCCGAGGAATTGATTTGTTGCAAAACCGAATACGAAGGCCATTATTGAATTTTATTCGCAACAGGGTATTAAATCTTGCAGATATAGGCAGAGATTATGCAATTACTGTAGCTGACCAGCAATTTGAGCTAACTACCGGAGTTAGTGGTGGAATGTTTTCATCAATAGATGGTGGTATTTTAAGAGGGGCTAACGGATACTCTAACTTTGGTTTAGATGTGAATGCTATTAGAAATCTGAATGTCGCTATTATTCAAGTGGGTGGTGGGTTAATAGTGGGAGCAGGTGTTAACCTATTAGTGATAGGAAATTTCCGATCCTTCAGGTCTATGATTTCTTCTTTCAGATCTTTGGGAGATTCTATATTTACTACATCTGTTGACGATCAACTTTTATTATATCTTGGTAATGTATTTTCTCATGCGCAATGTTATGCCGTTGTTGGCGACGCTGCCGTGGGTGCTATTTTACCTGGTGTGGACCTCAATATAATTGCATCATAAAATTTTATAAAAATGTCAATCATTTCTCAATACACATTTTCAGCGCAATCAAAACAAGCCTTACATATTGCGGCGAGGTTAGCCAAGGAAAATATGCATGAACATTTTTCGGCAGCACATTTGTTAAAAGCTTTATTACATAAAGATTTACCCTTGCTTAAATTTTTAGAAGCCAAAGGTGTTGATGTGTACTATATTGAAGAATGGGCAGAGATAAGAATTGAAAACTACCCACGCTCCGCTAAAGTTAGCAGCGAGCCGCAAGCCGACCCTGATACCGAACCTTTGTTTAAAGAGGCAGAACATTTACAAACCAAACTACGTTACCACGATATTGAACCGGAGTGTTTGTTTATTGCCATTGCAACACCAGGTGTTGCATTTGCCTACGAGCAATTAAAAACTTTTCCCGTAAGCTCGGCCCAGGTTATACAATGGTATGAGGCTGGCCTAACTGCCGCACCTGCTACCGCAAATGGCAATGGAAAAGTTAGTGGCAATGGTTCTATGGCTCCATCCACCCTAGCCTCTTTTGAAGCCATTAGTAAATACTGCGTAGATAAATTACAACAAGCCAAAAACAATGAGCTACACGAAGTAATTGGCCGTGATAAAGAAATAAGACAGATATGTGAAATCATCAGCCGTAAAAGCAAAAGCAATGTAATTATTACCGGCGAAGCCGGCGTAGGCAAAACTGCTTTGTTAGATGGCTTTGCTATTGCCGTAGCCAACAAACATGTACCGCAGCACTTACAAAATATTTCAATTTACCAAATTGATAATGGTGCCATGCTGGCCGGTGCATCTTACAAAGGCGAAATTGAAGATCGTTTAATAAAAATTATACGTGAGTTAAATAATGTAGAAAAACCTGTATTGTTTATTGATGAAATACATACACTGATTGACAAAAACAATCCCAATGGCGGAGTTACCAGTATTTTAAAAGCCGAGTTAGCCAAAGGTTATTTAACGGTGGTTGGTACAACTACTTTAGATGAGTTTAGAAAAAGTATTGAAAAGGACGAAACCTTTAGCCGTCGTTTTGAAATGGTGAAAGTAAACGAGCCTGATGCAACGATTGCCGAAAAAATGTTACGTAATCAGGCTACCTATTACGAGTCTCATCATAGCTTAACCATTGCCGATGGTGTGTTTATAGAAACCATTCGATTAGCAAAACGTTTTATTAAAGAACGTAAACTACCCGACTCTGCGCTGGATTTATTAGACCGTACTTTGGCAGTAACCCGTATGATGACCGATACCAGCAAAGAAGATGTTGCCAAACTACAAACCAAATTAAACGAGTTAACCAACGAAACGGAAGATGATTTACGTTGGTTGTATCACGAAACACAAACAGGTTTAAGCCCTGTATTATTGGCCCGTTACAACGAAGAAAAAGAGTTTAAAAAAATAATTGAGCTGGCCGAAATGCGCAGCTATTTAACCGATTTATTAAATAGCCTGGCTGCAGTAGCCGCATTGGAGAAAAAAGAAATTGATCCTACCGACATCAGTGCTGTTGTGGCCAATGTAACCGGTATACCTATTGGTAAAATACAAACCAAGGAGCAACAACGTTTGGTAAACATGGAAAACCATTTGCGCAATCGTGTAATTGGTCAGGATCATGCATTAAAAACAGTTTCTGATGCTATATTGGAATCACGTTCTGGGTTAAATAAAGCAGGACAACCTATTGCATCGTTTTTCTTTTTAGGACCTACCGGTACGGGTAAAACTGAGCTGGCAAAATCCTTAGCCGAATTTTTATTTCAGGACGAAAACTCTATCATTCGTTTTGATATGAGTGAGTTTAAAGAAGAACACTCTGCCGCATTATTATACGGTGCCCCTCCTGGTTATGTAGGTTACGAGGAAGGTGGTATGCTGGTAAATAAAATACGTCAGCAACCATATGCCATTGTCTTGTTTGATGAAATTGAAAAAGCACATCCATCGGTATTTGATATTTTTTTACAAATACTGGACGAAGGAAAAATGCATGACCGTTTAGGTAAGGAAGGCGATTTTTCTAACGCTGTTATTTTGTTCACATCCAACATTGGTGCCGAGCATATCATTAATAGTTTTGGCGAAGGAAAAATTCCTAAGTCGGATGAAATGATGGAGATAATGAGTAAATATTTCCGTCCGGAATTTTTAGCAAGGGTAACCGAGATTATTCCGTTTGCACCGGTAAGTAAAGACAATGTATTGAAGATTTTTAACATTCACTTAAAGCCATTAGCTAAACAACTGGAATTGCAAGGCATAACCTTACAGGTAACGCCAGAGGCTGCGGAGCACCTGGCACATTTAGGCTTTACACCAAAGTATGGTGTGCGTCCGTTAAAAGGTGCTATACGTACCTGGTTGCGCAAACCACTAAGTCGTATGATTATTAATGAAGAAATTAAAAAGGGTAATACGGTTGTAGTAGGTGTAAAAGAACAGGATGGTGTTAAAGAGTTAACATGGGAAGTGAAGTAGATGTGAGAAATCAGAATTGAGATTTCAGAATTGAGATATCAGAAGTGAGAAGTTGGTAGCGAGTCTGCTTACTAAAATCTATATACTAAATACTATGTAGTTTTTTATGTAGCCAGCAGCAGTAACACAGATCATCGTTCCTTGCGTCGCACTCTTGTACTGCATATTGCTAATCATCATCGTGTTGTTTTTGGCAAAGTAGTAACGGTATTGGAATTGTAAGAAAATAGCTTTCAGCTTTATGCTTTCAGCTTTATGCTTGTACTACATATCGCTAATCATCATCGTAATAATGCGTAGCGTTAGCTGATGATTGAAAAACAAAAGTTGAAGGGCTGTCGGATGGAAGCGGCACCGGATGCCGCCCAAGCGGCAGCAGGTATAGCGTACAGCCGGATATGCAGTTGATGATTGACAAGCAGATGACAGCCCCAAAACAAGTAACACTAAGCGGTAAAAAAGTATAGTAATAACATATAAAACATAGCATTTTAAAAGAATTATCGTAATTTTTCAAGCGTAAACCTTAAAACCAGATATTATGATGGATAGCAACTATGGAATTGGTGGTACCGAAGTGAAAACAGATGCCAGTGAAGCATTTGCAGATATACCCCAAAACAGAACTTTGATGGCCGAACTGTTAACGAAAGATGCACCGGTAAAACCTGAGGTAGTACACGGCCTGCAAACTATTGAGCAGGTATTTGAGCATTATAAACCCGATGTGGAAATTGATTTTGAAGATGCGGAAGGACAGAGCCGATCGGAAAAATTAAACTTTACCAACCTAGGCGATTTTGGATCGAAAGGTATTACGGCACAAAGCAGTTTTTTAAAAGATAATGCTGCGCAAAAAGAAGAGTACTACAAAATAATTAAGCAGTTAAAAAGTAATAAAATACTGAAAGCTGCATTAGCTAATGCTGATACTAAAAACGCTTTGCTGGATGCTTTACATGGTATGCTGGCAGAGTTAGAAAACAGTAAATAAAAAAACTTTTTATGGCGTACGACAGTTATGTAAGAATTGATGACTCATCAAATGACAATGGGTATATTATATTTCCTGTGGTTAATGTAAATTTAAATATAAACCAACCAATAGATAGCTATGGGGTTCCCAGAGGAGAACCGAGATGTCAATTATTTAAATTACACTTAGCTGGTCATGCGTCCGGAGGTCGTCAGGATCCTCATAGTTTGCTACTTTTAACAGAATGGGCATTAGACAGAACAATGCAAAAAAGTGGTACAATACGATTTATGGACTCTACTGCTTTAGGAGGCAGTAGTAGCATGCTCACTAATCATAACTTTAGATTTGAAGATACCTATTGTGTTGGTTATGAGTTATTGTATGATACCGAAGCTGTAGATGGAATAGGAGCAACTAATAACACAACATATTCACGGGACTATTTTACCGTTATACTTACATTATCTCCTATGCATTTGTTATTTAATGATACTTTAAGGCTTTCTTCTCCGGTTGCTACACCACCGCCTGCAGAATCTGATACCGGCAGTAGCGAATCTTCATCAGGTAGTAGCAGCTCTTCATCTGAAGTATCATCTTTTAGGGCAGATTAAACAATAATAAAAAAACAAACCTTATAAACTATCCATAATGAGCGAAGAATTACAACAACAAGCTACCGGCCAGCCTGAAAGAGTTCAGGAGCGCCCCAAGATTGATAACCCTTTGGAGTTATTAAAAAAAGGTAGCGAAAGCCTGGCCAAGTTTGGCGGCTTTGATTTAATTGAATCTTCCATTGAAGGATCGGCAAACTTAAACCCTGAGCGTAAAGCAAGGCGTAATATATTTTTAACCGAATCGCAAAAGAAAGACGAACGTGAAGCTTTGAAAAAAGCATTATCGCTTTGGGCTGAAGTGTTGGAAGGCAGCAATGAAATATCGGACATGGTAAATACTGCCGAGAAAAAAGCCGAGCAGTGCCAGGGTGTATTGGAAAAAAACTTAGCTAAAGCGGTAGAGGAAACTCGAAATCTGGAAAGATCGTACCGTAACGTGGCTTTGTTTTTTAAAAACACCGAAAGCGATAAACTTAAAAACGTATCGTTTATTAACTGCGAACCCGATCAGTTAAAAGACCTTGACAATACCCGTTTTATTGACCATATTGGTGCCGAGCTTAAACAAAATTTTGACCGCCTTGATTTGCGTAACAATTATAGCCTATTAGTACTTCCGGGTTACTTGGGCAGCAATAAAGTGGTAGAAAAATGGGCCAAAATGGCGCATGAAAACAAAGTAATGCTGGTTACCGATTTTGAACATTTAGACGCACCGGATGATGTAATGGAAATGTTTGAAATAGCCAACCTTACCGGTGGCGATAAATACCGCAGTAATGTAATGATGAGCTGTAACTGGCTGGTAGGCCGTGGTAAATTTGCCGAGCTGGGCGAAGAAGAAGATTTATATGTACCGCCATCAGGAGCATTAGCGGGCAGCATTTATAAAACATTAATGAGCCAGGTAGCGGCCGGTAAAAAACATGGTAGCATAAACGAAGTTGATGGTGTAAAATTTGACCTGAAAAAAAGCGAAATAGCCAACCTGGAAAAAATGGGCTTAGTACCCATGGTAAAAGAGTATGGCAAGGTAATGGCTTTCTCGGCTAAAACATTATTCAACGGCGACAACTTAGGTTTACAAACCTACTCGGTTGTACGTGTGTTTGATTATGTTACTAAAGTTTTGATGGATTTCTTAAACCGTCGTGCATTTGAAAACTTTAATGCCAGCACTCGTAAAGATTTGCAAGGCCAGATAGTTAAATTTTTAGACAGCATTACCGGCCCGGGTAAACTGATTGAAGATTTTACCATTCGCCGCTTTGAGCAAGACCCAAATCAAAAAGACCGTATTCATTTAGACATACACATGAAGCCTTATTTCCCCGCTAAAAACTTTATGATTAAGATGGATGGTCAAAAAGGTGATGATGGTACCAACTGGGATAGCAGCTACGACCAACAATAATAAAAGCAATTACAATACTAAAACTCCTCAACCCGAGGAGTTTTTTATTTATGCTACAGCCTCCCCAACCCCTCCAAAGGAGGGGCTTTAGGAGCGTCTTACTCAACAAAAGTAATTTGTGTTATCGGTTATATTGCTACTGTATGTACTCCCCCAAATAACCTTGACCGTTTAGCAACCTGTCCCATTGTCACCTGTTATTTGTCCATTGTCAATTGTAAAATCTCGCTCTTCGTAAGTTATAGTTTTGAAGTAATATACTACTGCCTTTGGCAATAATACTCCCTTAAATCCTACATCTAAAAATCCTACATCCTAAATACTAAAATCAGCAATCATAAATCCACCTCTATAGCCCATTTTACCTTATTTTTGTTGCCTTAACAATAAAAAAGCAATGGCGTTAAAAGACATTCAATCAACCGGAAACAAGGATACCCGCAGCGGATTTGGTGATGGTATATTAGAAGCTGCCCGTAAAAACGAAAACGTAGTAGCCCTAACGGCCGATTTAGCCGGATCGTTAAAACTACAGCAGTTTATGAAAGAATTTCCTGAACGCTATATACAATGTGGTATTGCCGAAGCCAACATGATTGGTATTGGCGCAGGTTTAACCATTGGCGGTAAAATTCCCTTTGTTACTACGTTTGCCAACTTTGCCACCGGAAGGGTTTACGATCAAATAAGACAATCAGTTGCCTACAGCGATAAAAATGTAAAAATTTGTGCATCACACGCCGGTTTAACATTGGGCGAAGATGGTGCTACACACCAAATACTGGAGGACATTGGATTAATGAAAATGTTACCGGGTATGACAGTGATAGTGCCTTGCGATTATGCCCAAACCAAAGCTGCCACCATGGCTATTGCCGAATACGAAGGCCCTGTTTACTTACGTTTTGGCCGCCCGGTTTGGCCAATATTTACCAAAGAAGAAGACTTTGTAATTGGCAAGGCCCAACAGTTTTCCGAGGGTAGCGATGTAAGTATTTTTGCTTGCGGCCACATGGTTTGGTACGCTATACAAGCCGGTATTATTTTACAGGAAAAAGGCATCAGTGTCGATCTGTATAATATTCATACCATTAAACCTTTGGACGAAGAAGCCATTATAAAATCTATCAGCAAAACCAAATGTGCCGTTACTGCCGAAGAGCATAACATCATTGGCGGATTAGGTGATGCTGTTGCACAAGTTGCTGCTAAAAACCAACCCGTGCCTATTGAGTACGTTGGTACAAAAGATACTTTTGGCGAAAGCGGTAAACCCGTTGATTTATTAAAAAAATACGGATTAGATGTAGCAGATATTGTTGCTGCAGCCGAACGTGCCATTGCAAGAAAATAATTTTTTGTAACACAAATAATATTAAAACGGCGTAATTACTTACGCCGTTTTTTATTTATGTTATCAGCAGTAGTACTACTATCATCGTCCCTTGCAATCAAGTGATTGTTCGCAATCTTTTCTTTCGGTGAAAGAAAAGATGAGAGCCACTCTTGTACTGCATATCGCTAATCATCATCGTAATACAATGCTCGTTTTCTTAGTTACTAAAAGTTAGCCTTAAATAAATTACTTATAATTAAGTTATAAAAAAGAAGCTTGTAGGACTCTGTCTTGTCCGCAGTGTAAGTACAGCCGTTGGCGAAACGGCGTTTTTCGGCCATAGCCCAAACAAACTATAGCAAACAATAATAAAACTTACAAAAAACGACCGGCCGAAAAAAGAGCCTGTAGCCAATCGGCTGTACGGTTCCGTCTAGCAGTGTTTTACATACAACAAACTCCCGCAGGCGGAATACACCTTGGACAAGACTTGACTTTTTTGTTACTTTTTTTGTCAATAAAAAAAGTAAAACTATCTAATCATAAAAACACATCACGTTCTAAGAATCAATGCTGCTGCATTTTCCTTTTGAGCAAAAAATCAACACCCACATTAAACTAATAAGTATTTTTATAGTCCAACAAATTCAACACCGCTACCAACGGTAGCAACAATGTTATTTTAAATTAATCTATGCAGGTAACCGGTCTTCATGATAACGAACTATTAACACAATTTCGCCAACCGGCTACAAAAGAAAAAGCCTTTACGGCTATTATAAAAAAGTACCAGGAAAAATTATACTGGCATATCCGCCGCATGGTAGTAACGCATGAGGATACGGATGATGTTTTACAAAACGTATTTATAAAAGTATGGCGCAACTTAGACAACTTCCGTGAGGACAGTCAGTTGTACACCTGGTTATACCGTATTGCCACCAACGAAAGCCTTACTTTTTTAGAAAGCAAAAAAAGAAAAGCATCCATTAGCCTGGATAATGAAGCAGCCGGTTTAGAAAACCTTGTACGTGCCGATGAACATTTTGATGCCAATAAACTAGAATGGAAATTACAACTGGCCATACAACAGCTACCCGAAAAACAGCGTCTGGTTTTTAACCTGCGTTATTACGATGAAATGCCTTACGAAGAAATGAGCAGGGTGTTAGATACAAGCGAAGGCGCATTAAAAGCAAGTTATCACCACGCAGCCCGTAAAATTGAAGATTATATTAAAAACAGTTAAACCATCATATAAAAACATTGTCCTAGTATCAATTAACACATGTTACCGCATAATACCATACAAAACGAATTACAAGCATTAGGCTGTACAAGTTTAACCACTAAACTGCCCTTACCTTTTGTGGTGCCAACTGGTTATTTTAACGCCTTATCTGCTACCATCATCAATACTGTAAATAATCAAGACGAGTTATTAAGTATTGCACCCACCCTTACACAAGCAAACAAAAAGCAACATACATACACCGTACCGGATGATTATTTTAATACACTTGCTAATAACGTATTAGCCGGTATTCAATCAACAGCAGAAAATACATTACCCATAAAAAGTACATCCGCAACAGTTCCTGCCGGTTACTTTGATTCGTTGGCCAATAACATACTTACAAAAATTAAAGAAACAGAAACACCGGTAGTTGTTTTACAGCCGCGAAAAAAAACATGGATAAAGTATGCAGTAGCAGCAGCCATTATCGGTCTTATTGCGCTTACAGGTATACGTTATTTTACACCGGTACCACAACCGGATACAGCCGTTGTAACCACTGTAAATGCGGGGGTTTCTAAATCATTACAATCAGTACCAGAAAACGAATTAGAAGTTATTGTAACAACATTAGCAAAGGAAGCAGTGAGTGAAAAAACAACCACAACCAATACCGTAACTAATAGTAAAAACGATGTATTGGTTGCTAATTTATTAAACGAAGTATCAACCACCGAGTTGGCCAGTTTTTTAAATGAGTTTGATGAAGATGTGGATGACGAAAATTTTGGTACACTCAATTAACCCAATAAATGAAGTTTTTAAATCATATTATATTATTCAGTTGTTTGGCTTTACTAAGCACAATAAGTTTTGCCCAAAACCACAACGATACATTGCAAAAAGATCGTATAGGTAAAGGACTTTTTCTGTTCATTAAAACCAACCTACAAATGAATGAAGAAGAAGCAAAAAAAGTTGAACCAATTATCAACCAGTATCTTATAGATATGAGAAAAGTTCAGTTTGAGTACAAAGACCCCATGGAAAGGCAACAACAAAAAGCTACTGTAAGGTTAAATTACCGCAACCAGCTAAGCCCTGTTTTAGGGCTAAACCGTGCTAACAGCGTCTTTATCGAAGAAGCTAAATTTAGAAACGAAGTTAGAAAGCTACTTCAACAGCGCAAGAACCAGCAAAAAAAACGAAGAAAATCTATATAAACTTGCATTTTTTTACTGTCGAATAAAAAAATTCTCTACCTTTGAAACTGGTGTTTTTCATAGGTTAGCAACGGCCGGCCCTTTTTAGGGCAGGCCTTTTTTATTTTAATGTTTAAACACTAGCTAGTTCGCAATACAACTGTCGGATATTTTACATCGTGGTAAAAAAGAAAGTGCCAGCCTTCGGCCTCACCATTTTCTTTCCAGGTTTTTCTTAATTCCATAGCCTTCCTACCATCATGGTCGTACTTGGCCACAAACTTATGTTTCAATTGGTGGAGTTGTGGGGCATCATCGGCACCAAAAAATATTGTCTCATTATTTTCGGTAATCCAAAACACCTGGTGGAAAGGTGAATGGGCCCCTGTTATTTCGTAGCGAATATAGTCATCAATAGTACCGCTGTCAAATTTTAACCACACTATGTTTTTGATATTAGTCAAAAGTTTAAAATCCTCTGCTATATACGATTTGCCATCATTCTCCAAAGCATATTCCATCTCCCTTTCCTGCACATAATAGGTTGCATTCGGAAACGTAATCTGTCCTCTGTCATTTGCCAACGTAACACCACTGGCGTGGTCTTTATGTAAATGGCTCATCAATACTTTTGTTACATCGCCGGGCATAATACCTTCGGCTTCCAGGTTAGCCAGCAATTGCATTTTTCCTTCGCTGTTTAAAAACCCCAGCCCGGTATCCAACACAATAATATCCTTACTGGTTTTAACTGCAAAAGGTTGTACTTCTACCAGCAAACTTCCGGTAGCTCTTTCCTGTAAATTATCAGCATCAGCATTAAAAGGTATAAATTTCTTGGAGCCATCAATAGTAAAGCTCCCTTCCGATAGTGGTATTATTTGCATGCAGCAAAGATAAACAATGCCTAACGGACTAACATACTGTACTGTAAATACAAAACAATATTATGGGGTGCCCCTCGTCGCATACCGGTATCACAAAACCACGGCTCGTACCTCGCCTGTTTTGTTCACCCGTTATGCTCCTTGGGTCGGGCTGTCCGCTGTATCTTTTGCCCCACGCTGCCATTGGCCTATGCTTCGCAAAAGTATGCCGCTTCCATCCCTCACCCGCCTTACGGCTATTATTACTGTACCAACATAAAATACAAAAGCCCCTTAGAAAAGGGGCCTTTGCTCTTAAGTGTATGAGTGATTAATGAACCGTCCAGGGTTCATGCGTTAATTCAATTTATTTTTTAACGGCAACAGCGTCAGCATATACAACCGCACCATCTTTACAAATTAATTTCAAGCGATAGTAAGTATTGCTTTTATTATTAACTGTAAGGCTATAATTTTCGGTAGCATTTTGCTCACTGCACCATACCAGTCCTACTTGAGTAAATGTTTTACCATCATGGCTATACTCCACCTCAATAGATGATGCATTTTGGTTACTTAAAACCGACCATTGTAATTTTGTTTTAGCACCTGCAGTTGCTGCGCTAAAACCTTTAATAACGGTAACCTTGCTAACAGTTGAGTCAGCAGTTAAAGAAGTATGTGTAGTATTATTAGCCAGCAACATATTGCTAACAATAATAAAAGCAGTTAAGATAAAAAATTTCATTTCCTGGGTATTGACTGTTCAAAATGCCCATAGAAATATTGGACAGGTTTAGGTGCGTTTAACCATCGTATTTTTACGTACATCTATGTGGTTTTACGCAATGCAAACCTACTAGCAGTTTTCCGTTTTTGCAAGTATTTTAGCTTATATTTTATAATTATTTTTAATAAAAACCTTTACAGTACAGTATTGTAGAAGATTAATGCTATCGTATTTTTACGATGCTATTTTACTAGTTGCTGTATATTAAACAGTTGCAAATTTATATTTCTTCAACACAGGTTTATTACAACCAATAACGCAGTAATGTATAAAAAGCAAAAAGTCTGCACCTGGTGCAGACTTTTTGCTTTTATGTTCTATAGTTAATTATTATTAACCAATAGCTACTCTTTTAAACTCGGTAACTTTTACGTCGCCGGCTTGTTTAAGATAATCTCCTACAGAAATTCCCGCATCTTTAACAAAAGCCTGAGCAACTAAAGTTTGCTCTTTAAAGAAAGCACCTAATTTACCTTCGGCAATTTTAGATAACATTTCTTCTGGTTTACCAGCCATTTTAGGATCTTCTTTCATTACATCCATAATAATTGCTTTTTCACGAGCAACTACTTCGGCAGATACGCTATCAGCATCAACCGCTACAGGGTTAAGGGCAGCAATTTGCATAGCTACGTCTTTACCTGCTTCAGCTGCAGCTTTATTTAAGCCTACCAATACACCAATACGGTTAGATCCGTGTATGTAAGATGCTACGTAAGGAGCATTTACTCTTTCAAATTTAGTAACACCAATTTTTTCACCAATAGAAGTTAATTTGTCATTAACTAAATCGGCTACTGTTTTGCCATTAACTTCTACAGCATTTAAATCATCAACGGTACTTACACCGCTAGAAATAGCTGCATCAGCAATTGTTTGTACAAAAGCAACGAAATCGGCATTTTTAGAAACGAAGTCAGTTTCGCAACTTACACACACTACAATACCGCTTGTGTTATCGGCAGTAGTTTGTGCAATTACAACACCTTCTTTTGCTTCACGGTCGCTACGTTTTGCAGCAACTTTTTGGCCTTGTTTACGTAACCAGTCAATAGCAGCTTCAAAGTCGCCATTGGTTTCGGTTAAAGCTTTGCGGCAATCCATCATACCGGCGCCTGTAGCTTGACGTAATTTGTTTATATCCTGTGCGCTAATTGTTACAGTAGAGCTCATTTTTATAAAGTTTTAAGTTAATTAATACTAAGTTATATGTTAACGCTTGCGCTATTTTATAACTTAGTACTAATAACAATTTATTAATTGTTTGGTTTTGATGATTAGCAATTGGGACGATTAATGGAGCGTTTCCACAAGCTCAGGGTAAACAGCTATTGCAGTTCAACCTGTTTGGACCCCAGACCCAATAAAACTACTCAACATAAAGCGGTGAAGCAATTATCTTCTGCCACCTCTTTGTCCGCCACCGGCGCCACCACCTGCGGGTCTGCGTCTTTGGCCAGCACCACCAGCACCGCCGGCGTTGTTGTTACCGCTTGCACTGCGACCACGACCACGTCCACCACCTTCGGCTTCAGCTTCAGCTAATAATTTAGCTGCTTTTTTCTCGTTGTCGTCGTTACCAGCATCTTCTACATCCTCGTCTTTTGCAGCTTGTCTTTCAGACAAACCTTCAGCAATAGCAGCAGTTAAGTAGTTGGTGATGATTGCGATTGATTTGGTAGCATCGTCATTTGCAGGAACTGCAAAGTCAACTTTATTAGGATCACAGTTGGTATCTACAACACCAAAAGTAGTAATGCCTAAACGTTTAGCTTCAGCTAAAGCAATATGCTCGTGTCCAATATCGATGATTAATAAAGCAGCAGGCACACGACCCAATTGGGCTATACCACCTAATACTTTTTCCATTTTTTCTTTATCGCGGGTAAGTGTTAAACGCTCTTTTTTAGTAATGCTGTCAAAAGAACCGTCAGCTAACATTTTATCAATGCTCTGCATTTTTTTAACACTCTTACGAACGGTGTTAAAGTTAGTAAGCATACCACCTAACCAACGCTCTGTAACAAATGGCATGTTAACTCGTTCTGCACATTCGCTAACAATGTCTTTTGCTTGTTTTTTAGTACCTACAAACAAGATTTTTTTACCGCTGCGAGCAATTTGTTTCAATGCTGCTGCAGTTTCTTGTAAGCCCTCAACAGTTTTGTTAAGGTCAATGATGTGGATACCTTTTTTCTCGGCAAAGATGTAAGGTAACATCTTAGGATTCCACTTCTTTTTCAGGTGACCAAAATGTACACCGGCGTCCAGAAGCTGCTGTTGTAAGGATGTATTATTTTCCATTGTATTTCTTATCTGTTATAATGTTAATTATATATGTTAAACGGGTATGGTTAAACAAAAAGAATAACCACCAACGATTAACGTTTAGAGAACTGGTAGCTACGACGAGCTTTTTTATGACCGAATTTCTTACGCTCTACAGAACGTGGGTCACGTTTCAATAAACCGGCAGCTTTTAAAGCAGGGCGAAACTCAGGGTTAATTTCAATTAACACACGAGAAATACCTAGCATAGCAGCTTCTGCTTGTCCTTTTACACCACCACCAGTAGCATTGATTTTAACATCAAATTTATCAGTAGCTTCAATTGTTTTTAAAGGGCGCTCAACTTGGTTTTGTAAGTAAACCAATTGAAAATATTGTTTGTAATCTTTGTCGTTTACAGTAATGTTACCGCTTCCTTTAGAAATAAAAACGCGGGTTACCGACTCTTTACGACGACCAACACCGTTTGTTTGCTTTTCCATTTATTATAAATTGTTTGGAATTAAAAGTTTTTGTTTTGTACAATTAGAACTTAAGTTCTTTAGGTTGTTGTGGCGCATGCGGATGTTGGTTGCCTGCATACACAAATAACTTTTTGTACATCTGACGACCTAAACGATTTTTAGGTAACATGCCTTTTACTGCTCTTTCAATTAAAACCTCAGGACGACGTTTTTGTAAATTTTTTGCAGTTTCTTCTTTACGACCACCTGGGTAACCAGTGTAGTGATCATACAATTTTTCTTCTAATTTGTTACCGGTTAATACTACTTTTTCAGCATTGATAACAATAATGTAGTCACCAGTGTCAACGTGTGGAGTGAAGCTGGCTTTGTTTTTACCACGCAAAATAGCTGCGATTCTGGCACACATACGACCTACGGTTTGATTAGTACCGTCTACAACATACCAATTACGTTGCACGGTAGCCTCATTCGCATGTTTTGTTGTGAAATGTAATTTGCTCATGAAATAATTTTTTGCGGTTTTACCGCTGTTATTAAATAAACCCCGGGCTATCCCCCAGGTGTTTCCCCAAAATGGTTGTTTAATTTTGGGGCTGCAAAGATAGAACAGTTTATGGCATATTTTTACTTTTACTGCATCGTTTTTTTATAGCACCTTTGCAATTGATTGATTTTCAATAAATATTTTGATACAATTTTTAAGTACCTACTAAAAACGGTGGTTAAAAACGGCTTTTTTTATAAAAAAACGGGGTCTGAATTTGTGCTGGTGCTGGCGCACCAGATTTTTACCACAGAGGTTTTAAGGAGTTTTGACACAGAGGAACACAGAGGGTTTGTTCTGAATTTTTGCTACTACTCTGTGTACACTCGGTGAAAATACTTTGTGTAACTCAGTGTTACAGTACCTGAAATTGCTGATTGATGTTTTACTGATGCCGGGCTGCCCCGCTTAGGCGTAAATTGCCCCCGCTCTTAAAAGCGGGGGTAATTGAAGACGGGCGGGGGACTGAAGCTGATAAGCATTACTGCTGCTGACAGCCCCAAATAAATCTTACTGAGTATAATTTTATTTACTGCGTATTTTTGCACCATGATAGTGATTGAAAATATTTTGATTAGTGACGATGTGGTAGAATCGCAATTTGTATGCGACCTGAGCAAGTGCAAAGGTGGCTGTTGCGAAGAAGGTGATGCCGGTGCGCCATTGAATGAGGAAGAGCTGCGAAAAGTAAAAGATAGTTACCCTAAAATAAAACATTACCTCACCGATGCCTCTAAAAAATCGGCGGAGGAACAAAACTATTACACTTACGATAATGAGTTTGGCTGGGTAACGCCTACCATGCAAAACGATAATGGTATTTGTAGTTATGCCATAAGAGAGAAGGATGGTCAGATTAATTGTGCTTTTGAAAAAGGATATAACGAAGGTTTAATTACCTGGAAAAAACCAATCAGTTGCCACCTATACCCTATTATTGTATATAAAGGTAAACACGGCGATTACGACCGCATGAATTATGAGCCCCGTAAAACTTTATGTAAATGTGGCTGGAAGCTGGGCGAAAAATTAAAAGTGCCTACCTATCAATTTTTAAAAGAACCGCTGATACGCAAATATGGTGAGGAGTTTTACGAAACCTTAGATGCCATTGCGCAAACACATTATAACAAAGAGAACGATTAACTTTATACAAATTAGAAGCGTGAAAGAAACTGCAGCCGATTTTATAGCCAAAAGCACCATTAAAGCAGCCGATAAACAACACCGTAAGACCATCAATTTTAATATTGGTAAGTACAATGCTGCGGTACCAATGGGCAAGCTGCAATATGAAACTTTGGATATAGCCCGTGAACGTGCTAAAAATATAAAGTGGCGGGCTATTGAAAACCTGGATAGTTATTTAGAACAGTTTGAAAGAATTATTACTGCCCGTGGCGCTAAAGTTATATGGGCGGAAACTACACAACAAGCATTAGACGAAATAGGTAAAATATGTGCGGCTAAAAACTGCAAAACTTTGGTAAAAAGCAAGAGCATGGTTACCGAAGAAATTCACCTGAATAAATATTTACAAGAAAAAGGAATAGAAAGCGTAGAAACGGATTTGGGAGAATATATTCAGCAGTTAGATGATGAGCCGCCTTACCATATTGTTACACCGGCCATGCATAAAAGCAAGGAAGATATTGCTAAACTATTTGCTGAAAAATTAGGCACCGACCCTGCCCTTACCCCACAACAACTTACTTTAGTTGCCCGAGATATTTTGCGTAATAAATATGCCGAAGCCGAAGTAGGCGTTACCGGTGCTAATTTTATTATTGCCGATATTGGAGGCATTGCTGTTACTGAAAACGAAGGCAATGGACGTTTAAGCTGCTCCATGCCTAAAACACATATTGCCATTGTGGGTATTGAAAAAGTTATTCCGTCCATGACAGACCTGGCTTTGTTTTGGCCTTTGTTATCTACGTTTGGTACCGGGCAACGCATTACCTCTTACAACACCATTGTTACAGGCCCCAGACAAGCAGGCGAAACTGATGGACCAGAAGAAATGTATGTGATACTGTTGGATAATGGTCGTACTAACTTATTAAAAAATCCGGTTACCAGAGAAAGCTTGTATTGCATACGCTGTGGTGCTTGCTTAAACGCCTGCCCCGTGTATAAAAATATTGGCGGCCATAGTTATGCGGCTACTTACAGCGGGCCAATTGGCTCGGTTATTACACCGCATTTAAAAGATATGCAGGAGTGGAAACACCTTAGTCATGCATCATCATTATGCGGTAACTGTACACAGGTTTGTGCTGTAAAAATTAACCTGCACGAGTTGTTGTTAGAAAACCGCCACGAAGCCCGTGAAGAAGGTTTTGTACCATTTACCGAAAAAATTGCCTGGAAACTTTGGAAGACGGCCATGCTTCGTCGTAAGATGATGAATGTTGCGAATGGAAATGTAAAATCTAAATTGATAAACACGATTGGTAAAGCATGGACACAACATAGAAGTAAATTAGAGTTTCCAAAAAAATCGTTTAACGAACAGTGGGTGGAGAAACGGCCTCCCCAAACCCCTCCGAAGGAGGGGATTTAAGCAGTACTACTATTAAATAGTATTTTGTTAGTCGGCTGCATTACTACTAGCATTGTCTGTTGTGTCACTCACTTGTGCTGCAACAATTCTATTGGGCACTGTGTAGTACCCCGTATTTTAATCGGGGCCGTTCGGTAATGCTATTGGGCATTGTGCAAGTTGTGGCATTTTTAATAAAAGTATTTTTTGCAAAATTAAAATACGTTTGTATTCACACCCCCTCCTACCATTAACTATTAACCAATAACAATTAACTTTATTTTCTTGTACATCTACACTACCCATATTACACCCCGGTTGCAATACGTTGCTAATTTTTTGCAACAACAAATATTTACGCAGCCAGTGCTACTGGTTACTTCACTGGAAAATATTGATGGATCACAAATTATAATTAATTACAGTGATGAAATATTAGCTGTTTCAAGTATTAACATACAACCGCATAGTTTATTATTTGAAACCGGAGTACAACCACAAAATATAACTTGTTTTGAAGTGGGTGGTATGAAAGCCTTTTTTAATACAGCAGGTGATATACCGTTTGATATTTTTGCCGCCAGCTTTTATTTATTAAGCAGGTACGAAGAATACCTGCCTTACACAGCTGATGCGTTTAGCCGTTATCCGCACACTGAAGCCTTAGCGTATAAAGAGATTTTTTTACAACAACCATTGGTAAATAACTGGTGGCAGTACTTTGCTAAAAGAGTAAATGAAAAATTATCGTTAACACTGGCGATAAAAAACAATTTTACTTTTTTACCTACTTACGATATTGATATTGCGTGGAGCTATAAAAACAAAGGCTTTTGGCGTAATGCCGGTGGTTGGTGTAAAGATTTGTTGCAAGGCAAGTTTAGTTTATTAAGTAAACGCATAGCCGTATTACGTGGCAAACAAAAAGACCCTTATGATGCGTATGCTTGGTTAAACCAATTACACGAAAAGTATTACTTAAAACCTTATTACTTTTTTTTATTAGCGCATAAGCGTACACAGTACGAAAAAAATATTGCGCCTGATAATAAACAGTTGATTGCTTTAATTAACGATCATTTTATTCGTTATCCGGTAGGTATTCATCCATCGTGGAATAGCAGTTTGAAAGAAAATGTATTAACTAAAGAAATACAAACACTAGCCCATATTGCCGGTAAAACAATACAGGCGTCCAGACAACACTATATAAAATTTACATTGCCTCAAACATACCGGCAATTGTTGCAACAAGGCATTCTGTTCGATTTTTCTATGGGTTATGGTAGTATCAATGGTTTCAGGGCATCAGTTGCATCACCATTTTATTGGTATGATGTTGAGCGTGAACAACAAACCGATTTGTTGTTATTTCCCTTTTGTTTTATGGATGCCAATGCTTTTTATGAAATTAAACATACCGCCGAAGAAGCATTAGCCGAAATGAAAACTTTGTATGGAAAAGTAAAGAACGTAAACGGCCTGTTTTCTATGATTTGGCACAACAACTTTTTGGGTAGTGAACCAGTTTTTACTGAATGGAAAAAAGTTTACGAAGCTTTTGTACAATGGCAAAGTGAGCAATAATTTATTACTACAAATTATTTGTTACACCATGTTTGTTTAGCAGTCCGGCTAATTTAGGTAAATCAAAATCACGAACATCTTTACGTGGAATGGGGCTGGCTTGTTGCTTGTTTTGCCATATTAATAACCAATTTTTGGTTTTGGTTACTTTGTAAATTTTATCCCAGGCTAATTGGCCGGTGAATGTTTCGCCTTTAATAATGATATGTTCGTCAACAAAATTATATTCCATTTTTTCGCTTAAGCTGGAAGTTTGTTGGTATATTTTTTTTGCCGCAAAATAAGTAGCCAATGGTACTGCTGATATGGCTAATACAGGTATAGCCAGCGAAGTAATTTTTATACCGGGTACAAAAAATGAAAACACCAACAGCAAAACGCAACTACCTACAACTAAACCCGTAGCAAATTTTAAAAACGGCTTAGTATATAACATAACCATGTTAGCATTTATAAAATCACGCTGCGATAATTTGGTGGAGATTTGCATAAAGAGATGGTGAATTGTAACTAGAGATTGGCTTTGATTTCCTGGAAAAAGCTTTTTATTTGTTGTAGCGATTGTACCAATGCAAATTTTTCCTCAGCTTTTTTATTATTCTTTAAATAATCTTTGGCACCTTGTATGGTAAACTTACGGCGGCGCAGTAGGTCGTATATTAAGGCAATGTTTTTAACATCAATGGGGCGGAATAAACGATCGCCTTTGCCATTTTTGCGTGGCTTTAAAATATCAAATTCGGTTTCCCAATAACGTATCAACGATTGATTTTCATGAAACATTTCGGCTACCTCGCCAATGGGATAGTAATGACGTTGAAACAGTATTTCGTCGTTGGGTATTTCTATTAGGTTTACATCTAAGCCTTTTTCCTTTAAAGAACGGCGACCACGGGTTTCTCCACTCTTTTTTGCTTTGCTTTCAACAATGATAATATTATTACTCTCTTCCTCGCTTTGGGCAACTTCAACTAAGGCTTCTACTTCGGGTACTTCTTCCTCCGCTACTACAAATGCCTCCGGCTCCAGATCCACAATTTTTTCCTCAGCTACAATTGCTTCGGGTTCCGGTTGGTCTATCTCAATAATTGTGGGCTTTTGCAATAAGGGTTTTAACTCCACCGGAGCTGCTGCAAGTGCTGTTTCCTCCTTAACAGGTACGGGTGCAACCGGCTGTTTCTCCTCTTCTTGTGGAGCAAAAAAATCAAATGCAATTTGTATATGTGCTTTAGCCATGTTGTGCGGCAAAGGTAAAACAGCGGGATGGGTAAGTTTGTTTAGGTTATGTTATAGTTATCCACATTTGAGGGATGTAGGATGTAGGATTTCTGATTTTTTGATTTCTGATTTCTGATTTCTGATTTAGAGGAGTTTGCTATAATTTATAATTTCATTCTCTTTTTTAGTTTTTATTGCCAGAGGCAATAGAATATTTACTTCGAAACTACAAGTTTCGAAGAGCGGTTTCCTATTGACTCACCGACTTTCCGATTTACGGAGTTCCCTGATGATTAGCGATATGCTGTACAAGAGTGCGACGCAAGGGACGATCATCAGTGTTAATGCAGCTGATAACATAATTAAGTTGTACATTATAGGACTCATCTAAGCCCCTCCTTCGGAGGGGTTGGGGAGGCCGATTAAAAAAGCCCCTTACACTGAAGGGGCTTGAGAAAAATGAGATTTATGATTATTGAACCGGCCAAACGTTGTTTTTAGGATTCATATCTGGAAATACTTTGTCAGGATCTAAAACTACTTTGGTTACAGCAGTTGTTGCTGGTAGCAATACTTTCCACTCAGTATTGTTTTGCCAAACTTCTACGGGTAGTTTTTGACGTGCAGTGGTACCATCAGCAGTTGTGTACTCAATTACAACCGGCATGGCCATTTTATCAAGATTGGCAATGGTTAATAATGTTCCGTTTTTTGCATCGTTTTGTACTGGTTCAACATTTACAATTGCTTGATCTAACTGATAGTTTTCCAGTATCATACTTTTCCAGAACCAGGCAAGATCTTCACCCACTGAGTTTTCGATACTACGGAAGAAATCCCAAGGTGTTGGGTGTTTGTAAGCCCAGTCGTGTGTGTATTTTCTGAAAGCAAAATCGAAACGTCTTTCGCCAATGATTTGCTCACGCAGTAAGGTTAATGCAAAACCTGGTTTTGAATATAATAAAGCCCCGATATTACGTTCTTTCATAGCATCGGGTGTGTTATACACCACTTCCATAGTTGGGCGGAATAAACCACTGTTGTGTGCGCTGCCAGCAGGACGTGCATACTCGCCATTATTAAAATCTTTGGCGGCAATACCATTGATGAAAGTATTGAAACCTTCATCCATCCAACCATAACGACGTTCGTTGCTACCAACAATCATTGGGAACCAGATATGGCCAAACTCATGATCGGTAACACCCCATAGTCCGGCAGTTTTTGCACGGTAACCACAGAAAACGATACCGGGATATTCCATACCGCCTACATTACTGGCTACGTTTACCGCAGAATAATAAGGATAGGCCAACCATCTTTTTGAGTAGTTTTCTATTGAAGCTTTGGTGTATTCGGTTGAACGTCCCCATGCTGTTTGTCCGTCAGACTCTTCAGGATATAAAGACATAGCCAAGCCTTTTTTACCATCCGGTAAATTCATTTTTGCAGCATCCCAGATAAATGATTTGGAAGCAGCCCAAGCGAAGTCGCGGGAGTTTTGAATTTTAAACTTCCAGGTTAAGTTGGGTTTGTTTGGCTGTGTACCTGGAGTAGTTACATCTGTTGCAGAACGAATGATAACTGTTTTGTCGCTGTTTTTGGCTTGATTGTAGCTTTGTAATTGTTTTGCGGTCATTACCTCTTGCGGGTTTTGTAACTCGCCTGAACCACCAACGATAAAAGATGAAGGAGCGGTAATGCTTACATCAAAGTTGCCATACTCCAAATAAAATTCACTGGCACCTAAGTAAGGATCGGTATTCCACCCACGGATATCATCATACACACACATACGAGGGAACCATTGTGCAATGGCATAGATATCGCCATTTTTTGTAGGTTGAATACCGGTACGGTCTGCACCATAATCAGGAACAGTGTAACTGTATTGCATCTTTAATTTAATTACTCCGCCTTTAGCTGCCAATGGTTTGGCTAAACGTACTTGCATACGGGTATCGGTAATCAATGTATCGGCCGCTGCTTCTGCTGTACCGTTTAATAGTTTTACAGAAGAGAATTTGTAGCCTCCGTCAAAACCACTTTTTGCATCGCCATAACGGCTGCGGCCTGTTGCCGGCATTTTAGCCTGACCACGAGACTCTTTATTAAACAGGTTTTGATCGAGCTGTAACCACAAATAACTTAAAGCCTGCGGACTATTGTTTTGATAAGTGATAACAATAGTTGCCGACACTTGCTTTTTGCTATCATCCAGTGTAGCACTAATTTGATAATCGACTTTGTTTTGCCAATACGCTGCACCAGGCTCACCTGCCGCATTGCGGTATTCGTTGCCGTTGTAGGTGTAAAATAATGGCGAGAATAACTTGTAGGAATCAAACTTAGATTCTGTTGCGCTAGTAGCCTGCTGGGCATTAATAGCACCTCCGGTTATGAATAACGCCGCTGCCGCCATCCATAGACTTGTTTTTTTCATTTTTCCTGTATTGTTTTTGCAGATTGAGTTTAAAAAATTGCTCAATGGTTAACGAAGGAATGAATATAGGAAAAATTGGGGAAGTGGAGGGAGGAAAGTGATGGGTGGGGGAAAGAAAAATCAAAAGCTGCCTTGCGGCAGCTTTTGATTATATATTTTAATTTATAAAACTAAAATGTCTAATTATCTTGTTTTGAGTTTGGATTTGCTTGTAACTCGCTCAAAGGAATTACAAACTGCCATAATGGACTACCTGCAGGTATTTGTAGGGTTCCTCCTCCTGAGGCGGCTACATAGTTAGGAACCGCAGTTCTATCCAAAGGAAGATTCAATCTTTTCAGATCGAAAAATCTAGAGCCTTCACCCCATAGTTCAACACGTCTTTGAACAAGGATTTCATTAATTAAAGCTTCTCCAGAGTTTGTACTCAATGTATAGCTTGGATTTCTATTTACCCCTAAAGTATATAATGCTTGCTTAGCCTCTGTTTCTTTTGCAGGAGACATTCTTGCATAAGCTTCCGCCATAGTTAAGTACATTTCTGCTAAACGAATATAAGGAACATCACCAATAGTAGGTAATGCTCTAATTGCAAACTTTCTACTCATATAAGGCGACCTTACAAACGTCGTTGCCGGTAGAGGGAAATTTGTAGCATTTGGAGTTGGTTCCCACATTTTTTTTCTTACATCAGTTGCAGGGATCAAATCATACAATGCAGAATTAATTCTTTTAGGCGTTGCACGAATATAGGACGTGTTGCCGTCATAAGAAATTTGTCCATGATAAGAACCAAAGGTATCACCTTGGTCATCCTGAACAAAAGCACCCCAAATCCATTCGGGGTTGTTGATGTCGTTAAACCCTGCCTGATATTGTGTATTACTCATTAATGAGAACGTCCCCAAATCCACCACCTTTTTTGCGAACTCCGCAGCTTTTGCATAATCCTGCATTGTTAATGCTACTTTAGCTCTAATGGCTAATGCCGAAGCTAAAGAAAGATGTGATTTTTTATTAGTTCCTGGCACTGCTGATGCGGATGCATACAATAGAATTGCATCATCCAAATCTTGTACAATTTGTGTATATACTTCTTGAACTGTGGATCTTGGAAGTTTGGTTTGCGATGCAGACAACGGCATAGACACTCCTAATTGTGTATTAGCAGCTGCCGCATCATATCTTTTGGCATAAATCTGTACCAAATTAAAATAGCACCAGGCACGCATTGTTAACCCTTCAGCTTTCAACCTTCTTTTATCCTCTTCGGTACCAGTTGCGTTATCAATGTTTTCAACTAATGCATTTGCATTGCCGAGACAACGGTAATACAACCTAAAAGGAAACGCCACATAACTATAATTATCATTTCTATGATTTACCCATCCACCAGTACCGTTTCCAGGAGAGAACCATGTTGCATTTGCCTGATGCAAATCCTCTCCCATAAATTCCAGCATTAACATTACGCCACCATGCCCCGGCTGATTTTGTTGATCATATCTATAATACAAGTATCTATAAATACCATTAAGTACATTAGCTGCATTAGTCGTAGTAGTAAAAATAGAACCATCATCTACCGAACCAGTGGGACCAACCTCTAAAAAATCTTTTTTGCAGCCCGTTAAAGCCGTTATTATTGCAACTGTGAAAGCTGCTTTTATAATTATTTTTTTCATGTTATTTTTTTAATTTGTCAAATACCGTTAGCTAACCGCTTAGAAAGTTAAATTAACTCCAAAGTTTACTACCCTATTTGGGACATAGATGGCGCTATTAGTACCATTAAAGCTTTCGGCAGGATTCATTCCCTTTCTTTTAGATATTACAGCTAAATTTTCACCACCAACATAGATTTTTATTCTGTCAATGTTAGCTTTGTTTATGAATGCTTTTGGTAAGTCATAACTCAAGGTTAGGTTTCTTATATTTAAATATGATGCATCAATTAAGAAGCGATCAGACTGTGAATTGAATCTTGAAGTATGATTGATATCCAAGCGAGGAATATCAGTAATATCACCCGCTTTTTGCCATGCTCTTAGGTTGTCAACATGTAATGCCCTTCCGTAACTTGTTGCCAATAAACCGGCATAGTTACCATCATAGAATTTACCCCCTAATTGATAGTTGAGTAAAAAAGATAATGAAAATGCTTTAAAGGAAACTGTATTTGTAATTGCTCCAAATAATTTTGGAATTGCCGACCCTGCATAATGAAACTCAGCATTGTTTTGATTAAACGTCAATGTATCTCCTTTACCGTTAAGACGATAGTCTGTTGTTGTGCCAGGGGCAGCATACCATAAACCCGATCCATCTGTAGGGTCTACGCCATACCATCTTCTTAGATAAAACGCATATATATCCTTGCCTTCTTCTAATCGTTTAGTGCCACTTGTTATTGGATTACCATTTGGCAGTTTTGTGATTTTATTCTTTAAGCTTGTCGCGTTTAACTGCAATGTCCAGTTTAGATCTCTTGTTTTTACAATATCTAAATTTAATTGAACTTCAATGCCCCTATTGGACATTGCCCCAATATTCTCAGTTCTAGTTGTAACAACCGAAGTAAGTCCTTGAGGAACATCAAATAATAACTCAGAAGAACCTCTATCAAATAGTTCAATGCTACCCGAAATTCTGTTTTTTAAAAAACCAAAGTCAATTCCAAGACTAATAGTTTTATTAACCTCCCATGTTAAATCTGGATTAGTTATTTTTGAGGCTAGGGCTCCTGGTTCTGCAGCGTTATTCCAGCCTAAGCCATATAATCCTTGATACTCGTAATATGTATCCAATGCATCATTACCAACAGTACCGTAAGACGCTCGTAATTTTAAATCGCTCAACCAACCTGTAGCACCAGCAAGAAACCCTTCTTTAATGGCGTTCCAAGAAAGACCAACTGAATAAAAATCTCCCCATCTGTTCTGTTTAATAAATCTTGATGAAGCGTCACGTCGGTAAGATAAATCAACATAATATTTACCATTATATCCATAGTTCAATCTGCTAAAATAACCCTCTCTCCTTAATCTGTCCAGCTGCCCACTCACTCCGGCTAATGTAACAAAATTGACTAACTCTTCATTTCCGTCAAAGTTCATCCCTCTACGAGACCCGCTAAAGGTTTCTTCATTTGTGTTTTGGGTTTCATGCCCCAACAGAACATTCACATTATGCAAGCCAAACTGCTTGTCATATTTTAATAACTGATTAAAAGAAAATGTTCTATATTCATTAGCAGACCTTGATGCGGTTCCACCGGCAGTCACCCCATCCCCAACAATTTTATTTTGAAACGAACTTGTTCTAGCATTATTTAAGTCAACACCAACATTTGTAGTAAAGGTGAAATCATTTAGAAATTTTGCTTCTAAATAGGTCCTAGCTACAATACTGTTCCTCTTTGAAATTCTGTTATTTAGCATCGTTTCATAAAGTATATGACGCCCTTGTGATGCGCCAGTAGGCCTATTTACGGCACCGGGATGCATACCATAATCGTAATATCTATTTCCAAAGCCATCCAATATAGGTTCTCCAGTAGTAGAATATGCATGAACGGGATAGATTGGCCCCATTCCTCTTGCAAATACAAAAGGATTCACAAAACTGCTGGTATTATCATCGCCTGCAGCGGCCTGATTAGAATTAACAAGAATACCTGTAAAATTTATGCCTGATTTTAACCAATCCTTAATTTGAGTATTCAGTGCAAGGCGGGCATTTATTCTTTCAAAGTCAGATTTAAGTACAAAGCCCTTATCATTAAGGTAGTTTAATGAAAAGAAATAATCTGATTTATTAAGCTTTGAAGATATGTTAATAGATGCTTCATTTCTTGGACCGTTTCTCTCTATTCCATTATACCAATCAAAGTCATTATATAATAATGTAGCATTAGGGTTAAATTTCCCGTCAATCCCAACAAGCTGATTATTAGGAACATTGAAAGGATTATATATTAGTTGTGAAGCAATATTATTCGTTGCATATTGGGCGGCAACAGGTTCAGTACTGCCTACACCGGTAGATGGGTGCATTTGACCATGTTTCATAGCCTGCCACATTAATGGGTAATAGTCGTAAGCTCCTACTCTATCATACTCTGCAATTCCACGTTGAGAAAAACCTGTATTAAGAGCAAGATTTACTTTAGGGGCTCCGCTCTTTCCTCGTTTTGTTGTAATCATTACTACACCATTAGCGGCTCTAGCACCATACAGCGCCGTTGAAGAGGCGTCTTTCAACAAGGAAATACTCTCAATATCATTCGTGTTTAAATCCCCAATATATCCACTATAAGGAAACCCATCCACAACATAAAGTGGGCTTGAGCTTGCATTAATTGATCCAAAACCTCGAATCCTAATACCTGCATTACTTCCTGGTTGTCCGTTTCCTGAGGTTGCTCCTATGCCGGGAGCTGCCCCAGCCAATGCCTGAGAAATATTTGTTGTTAACCTGGTTTCTAATTGTGCAGCTCCAATTTTTGCGACAGAACCGGTAATTGATTCTCTTTTTTGAGTGCCATAAGCTACTACAACTATTTCTTCTTCAGTGCCTTCACTGGATGTTAGAGATATAGTGAAAGAAGCATTACTACCTATGTTCACTTCTTTTTCTTTACTGCCTATCGAAGTAATTAATAATATTTTTGCATTAGAAGGAAGAATAATTGAAAATGTACCATCATCTTTTGTAGTTGTACCTGAAGTTGTTCCTTTTACAACAACTGATGCATTAGCAATTGGATCGCCTTTTTCATCGGTTACTTTTCCGGTAATTGTTTTTTGTGCCAGCAAAACTCCCGTAGTAAATAGGAGGATTGCTAGCATTACTAGCATTTTTCTCATAAGCTGTTTAGTTTAGTTTGAATTCAAGAGCCTATAATCTAACTTTTAGATATAGAGTGTGCAAGTTTAAGAAAATACTTGCAAAAAAATGGTGAAATATTAAGTATATTTTAAAATCACTGCACAATAGGGGGAATAAATAAATATTAAACTTTATTAGTATGTAACTACCAGGAAAGGGGTTAAAAACAAAATAATTAGTCTTTTTTAAGCATATGGTATTTCATAAATTTATTAACTAATTAATTGGTATTAAATTAATTATCTACTTTTAAAAAAACTTTTTGCATTCATATTTTTTCCAATAAATGATGTTATAATGTATATGGATTTTATATACTCTCAATTTATTTTAAGGTATTTACATACGTAAAAATTTCAATTAGTTCAATCTCTGTCTTAAAGCTTAATTGGTTTTTGTTAATATAAACTTTCAAATCATCTGAAAAACTACTTTTATCAAAAAAAGCGATAACGGATCGTTTATTTCGATTAATTACACCACCTTTTGATGAATCTTTTTTCAAACCATAGTAGTTGTAATTTGTTCTATACGTTCTCAGTAAAGTGGCATCAGCATAAGCCTTAGTATCAGTATAGGTTATTAGATAATTTTTATAAAGGGAAACAGAATCTCCATCCACAAGAACCTCTGCGATTTTTGATTTTTCACTATTTATTGGACTTTCATCTATAGTACGAAGTATTGCGCTTTTGTTGTGTTTGCCTTCTTGTAAGCTTTCATATAGCCGAATTTCTTTAATTGGAGTTATAACACTGATCTCTTCATTCTTTGCATTCAAAAACAACACTTCATTAGTCTGTAAATTAATCTTACAGCTAATATTCTCATATTTTTTGCCATTGGTTAAAAAAACGTCTGCGCTTCTGTAACTATCGCTGTAATATGGACTGCCTTCAATATTAAATGACGATACAATTTTGAGAGGACTACCATTTATATCTTCCCAAAAGCTTTTTAATCCGGAATTCATAGCTATTTGAGCGTTAACTTGCATATTACCCCAAAATAGCAGGGTTAAAAAAAATAATATTTTATACATACCGCAAAATTTTAAGGGGTTTCTTAAAATTAAAAAAGATTCGGGGTAACCGAATCTTTTTTAATACATATTTTAACCTAAATGATTAATCTATTAGTTTGTTGTATCTCACTTCCTCTGAAGGAGTTGGCCAAAGATATGCAGGGTTGGTTGGCGCTACTGCTGCTACTGATACCCCCCCAGGTACAGCCTTCGCAGGAAAAGGCTGCATAAGTCTCAAAATATCAATACTTCTTATTCCTTCACCTAAAAATTCAATATTTCTTTCTTTTAAAATTGCATCAACTAATGCAGTTGCATTAGCAAATGAAGCTACCGTATAAGTAGTTGTTGCATCAGAACGGTTCCTTACAGCATTTAATAAAGCAACAGCTCTAGTATCTACTGTATTTGTTGTGCGGGCTAAGCTTTCGGCCAAGCTTAACAAAACTTCAGAATACCTAATTACTGGTGCCCAATCAAGAAATGGCCCAGGAGCATCGAACTTCGTTAACCAACTTTTGCTATCATTTACGACAATCATAGATTTTCTTGCATCGCTGGCAGTCCAAGACGCATCACCCAATATACCGGCAGGATTCAAATAGAATATACCTGCTGCACCGCCTACGCCATTTGGCATATAGTAAAAACCTAATGGATTTTGTGTGCCGGGTTGTTCATTAGCGTTAAAAGGCATAGAAAAAATTGATTCATTAGTGGTATAGGTATTAAATACATCGTTGATGTTAGGTTGCAATGCATGGGCAACTCCTGAAGTAGCTGTAAAAGGAGCAGCTGCCGATACAATTTTATTTGCGTCAGTGAGAACAGCAGGATAATTAGCCATGCTCAAATGTACACGCACCTTAAATGCTATAGCGCTATTTCTGTGAGCCCTTGTCGTATTCAAAATAGCCGTAGCGTTGGTTACACCTAAGTTTGTTTCTGCAAAATTTAAGTCATCCAAAATTTGGGTATAAACCTCCCCAACAGTGCTTCTTGCTAAATCATTAAATCCGCCTCCTTTTATTCCAGTCAAACGCAGTGGTATACCCGGTTTCGAACCGTTTCCATCCGGGTAAGGCATCGCAAAAAATTGCATCAAAGAGTAGTATGCAACTGCTCTTACAAATCTTGCTTCAGCATTAAATTTGTTTGCGTCGGCACCAGCAATTGCATTCCCTTTTGCCGCCATTCCATCTAAAAAAAGATTGGCCCGATTAATAACAGTATAACAAGCCGACCACAAGTTATTCACTTCATTATCAGAATCAGCCTCAGAAAATTCCCATGCAGCCCGTGCAGTAACACGATTGGGGTCGTTCGATAAAAAGTTTTCCCCTCTTACATCATTATATATAAAATAACGTCCAGCAAAAAGGTTCCCGGCACGCAAACCCGCATAAAGCCCACGAACCTGATTATCTATACGATCTTTTGTATCAAAAGCTGTAGCATCTGAAAAAGATGTTTGTGAAACAACATCTAAGTTGTCTTTCTTTATACATGCATTAAACCCAAAAATGGTTATAAGCAATAAAGAGTATAATATTTTATTATTAGTCATTTTTATTTATTTATTGTTTAAAACCCAATGTTTAAGCCAACTGTTATTACTCTTGCATTTCCCACCGTATTTCTATCAATTCCCTGATTTAAATTTCCTGTACCGTTTGAAGACACCTCAGGATCTGGACCTTGATACTTGGTAGCAAGAAATAAATTTTGGCCACTTATGTATGCACGTAAGTTTGCAATTTTAGCTTTAGAAAGTAAATTATATGGTAGGTTATAGCCTAAAGTCAGATTTCTTAAACGCAAGAAATCACCTTTTTGAACATTATCTGAAATGGGAAATGCCGAACCATTAGAAGTATTATCTGCATATACTAATCTAGGCACATCTGTTACGTCTCCAGCTTTCTGCCAACGATTTAAAACTTCCACATTACTATTCCAAAATCTTTGGTCCAAAGTAGTTGCTCTTGTACCATTATAAACATAAAAGTCTAATTGGTAAGTAAATAACATGTTTAAATCAAAGTTTTTATATCTGAAAGTATTATCAATACCTCCAAAATATTTTGGTGCACTATTTTTCCATACTTTTTGAGCTAAACCTGTATTTAAATTTGGAGATACTTGACCATTATCTCTAAAAGTATATCGACTTCCAGATGCAGCAGAATGATCATACAATAATTCACGACCATTTTGGTCTACAAAAATTCTTCTTCCCGTTGCAGCATCTACTCCTCTAGATTCAACAACATAGCTCATACCAACTGGATAACCAGGTAGTGTAATACTAGCTGTTTCTAATTGAGTGGCTGTAGGTATGTTGTCTACTCCATCCACTAAACGCTTAACCATATTTTTATTATAGGTAAAGTTTAACGAAGCATCCCAGCTAAAATCCTTCTTTTTCACTATACTACCATTCAAAGTAATCTCAATACCCCTATTGTACATAGCACCAACGTTTTGCAAAACAGAGTTAGGCATACCCGTTGATAAGGCATTAGGTACACTTAATAATAACCCATCAATATCATTATTATACCAAGCAACTTCACCATTAATCCTATCCTTAAATAAACCAAAAGTAAAACCAATGTCAAGTTTTTTGCTTGTTTCCCAAGTTAACTTGTCATTGCCCGCTTGACTGAATATTAATGTCGGATTTGCATTATAAAGACCTGTACCACTAAAAAATGAGTACGATGCAAAATTACCAATCCCAGAAATATTACCCACCGTACCATAACTTCCTCTCAGTTTCAAAGAGTTTACTACATTAGAAATACTTCCTTTCCAGAAATTTTCGTTTGAAATATCCCAAGCACCTGATACACTATAAAAGTTACCCCATTTCAATCCAGGCGCAAAAGCTGAATAGCCGTCACGTCTAAAACTACCTGAAACATAATATCGCTTCGCAAAATCGTAGTTTAACCTTCCAAAATATGAACCAAGATAATTTTCGCCCAAGGCCAATCCAGCAGTTAATGGTGTATTAAAACCTCCTTGAATTACTGTAAAGAAATCATCACTTATACCTTGTCTAGAAAGACCAAAGCCTTCATTTTCACTTTTTTGTTGTTCCGAACCTACCAATGCTGAAACGGAATGTTGCGCTAAGAATGTTTTATCAAACTGAGCCGTATTCGTCCAGGTCCAGCGCTTATTTTTATTTAATGTACTAAACGCTGTACCGCCGTTAGCAAAACCATCACCTATTAACTTAGTATAAAAGTTTGTGTTATCTGTAAATAAATAATCAATACCATAAGATGATCTTATTATCAATTCTTTTATTGGCCTTAATTGCATATAAAAATTACCAATCACCCTGTTGTTTTCAGTATTAGCATAGTTTTTGTCCAAAATAGGCTGTGGGTTCCAAAATGTAATATTTTCAATATTATTCATTTTACCAATTGCATTTCCATTCAAATTATATGAACCATCATTATTATATGGACTAATATTGGGAGGTAGCGCTAAGGCCAGACGACCCGCACCAGCCGATGAAAAAGCAGCATCAGGTAAGGAACCCGAGTTGATTGTAGCTTTATTTAATTCATTAGCATAAGATGCATTTAGACCAAACGTCAACCAGTTGGTTGCTTTATGGTCTGCATTAAATCTAACCGTTTTACGATCAAAGTCATTCCCTCTAATAATACCTTCCTGATCAGTATAGCCAATAGAGAAGAAGTAAGAAGTGTATTCATTGGCTCCACTTACATTTAAATTATGGCTGTGTGAAAACCCATTACGATATATTATATCGTTCCAGTTTGTATTAATTACATTACCGTTTGCGTCATTTGTAGGCAGATACCTTGGGGCTAACCCAATATTTGTAACGCCTTCATTTTTAATAGTCATGTATTGTTCCGCATCTAACATATCCCACATTCTTGTTGGTTCCGTAAAACCAACCCAGCCATCATATGTCATTTTGGCCTTTCCTTTTTTACCTTTTTTAGTAGTAATAACAACCACACCGTTTGCAGCCCTACTACCATAAATTGCCGTTGCCGCAGCATCTTTTAACACATCCATACTTTCAATATCGGATGGGTTAATGTTTGATAAAACATTCGACGCTGCAATAGTTGCACTTACATCACCAGTATAAGTAACCATTCCATCAATAACAATTAAAGGCTGTGAACTTAAGTTAATAGAATTTGTACCACGTATTCTAAACACCGGCGGGTTATTTAAAACTCCATTGGGCACAGTAATTTGTACACCTGCGGCCCTGCCCGCTAAAGCAGCTTCAAAACTTTGAACAGGCTTGTCTGCTACTGCCGCACCCTTTACCGAAGCAATATTTCCAGTTAAGTCCTTTTTCTTTTGTACACCATACCCTACTACAACTACTTCTTCTAAAGATTTATCTTCAGCCTTAAGAGAAACGTTAAATGCACTGTTGCTTCCTATATTTAACTCTTGGCTTGAAAAGTCAACAGCAGATATTAAAAGAATCTTTGCATTTTGTGGAACTGTGAAAGAAAATACTCCATCATTATTGGTAATTGTACCATTTGTAGTACCTTTTACAGTAACCGAGGCATTCGGGATTGGCTCCCCCCTTTCATCAGTTACTTTTCCCGAAATTGTTTTTTGAGCCAAAAGTACTCCCGAAGAAAATAGGAGTAGCGTTAGCATAATTAACATTTTTCTCATGTGTGTTTGTGGTTTTAGTTTTTAATATCAAGGTTTTAATCCAAGACAGGCTACAATTTAAATAAAACGTTAACAAATTATTCACTTATTGTTAATTTTTTTTTAAATATTATTAACGGTAGTCAATTTAACCTTACTTATCCATAGACATAATACTTATCTATTTGCTGCATAGTTTTCAATTAATTCAAACATTTATTTTTCCCGTTTCTCTCAACATTTTGATTATGAAATAATTGCTATAACTTTGAACTAAAACATTACCACTATGATATCACAAGCAATACAAGAAGCACTTAACAAGCAGGTTTTAATGGAGTCTGAGTCTTCGCAGGCATATTTGGCCATGGCTTCATGGGCCGAAATTCAACCGGGTTTAGAGGGTGTAACAGAGTTTTTCTACCAGCAATCTGATGAAGAACGTGTGCATATGCTAAAACTTATCCGTTTTATAAACGAGAGAGGTGGGTTTGCAGCAGTACCTCCTTTGCCGCAACCAATAGTTACTTTTCCGTCGTTAAAAAAGCTTTTTGAAGAGTTTTTAAAACACGAATTACAGGTAAGTGACAGCATTAACGACCTGGTACATTTATCACTTACCGAAAAAGATTATGCTACCCATAACTTTTTACAATGGTATGTAAATGAGCAAATTGAAGAAGAAAGAACAGCTCGTACCTTAAATGATAAACTGGAATTAATAGGCGACGACAAAAGTGGTTTATACCTTTTTGACCGCGACATTCTAAACTTCCGTGGTGCCGATACCAGCAAAAAAAGATAATAACTATTACAGTTAACAACAAAGCCCTGCATCATTGCGGGGCTTTGTTGTTATAAATCCTTCATTGTCTAATTATCTCATCATCTAATCATTGTTGTCCGGAAAAAGTTAAAAAAAGAGTAATAAAAAAGGTGGCCTAAGCCACCTTTTGGGTTAGTTTTAAGTTACCACACCAAAAACATTCCCATGCGCAAACATAACTTTTTT